>Ga0208298_1000284_pt1 | contig 23273 bp, 38 predicted proteins | sample 14BtaG_FD_184088 | JGI IMG/M metagenome (GOLD analysis project Ga0208298, IMG submission 184088) | Marine viral communities from the Subarctic Pacific Ocean - 14B_ETSP_OMZ_AT15311_CsCl metaG (SPAdes) (version 2) | ecosystem: Environmental > Aquatic > Marine > Oceanic | place: Pacific Ocean... | reverse complement strand
GGTTACAAGCCGCTTCATTATGCCGAATAATAACAGCAAGTTGGCTGCTATAGTGCTTGAAATCGAGCGCACATTTGTCGTAGGACCGATGACCTATCCTTAACCTAACTAAATCACCGACTTTCATTACACAACCTCCAACTCCTTGGTTAGAAACCGCAATATGGCACCATCGCGGAACCTGTAGACCCTAGTTTCGCGATTGGCATCGGCCCACTTTGGATCGCCATCAACAACAATGGCTAATCGCCCCCAACGGCCTTTATATTTGCTTGATGTCGCCCAATTGTCCTTCTTAATCCTAACCAAGTCACCGACTTTCATTTATGACCACCAAATCCTTTTTTATTTCAATACTATAAGAACCATCATCCACCCATTTAATCTTGAACCTTCGACGGCCCAGTCGCTGAAGGATTTCAACAACTAAGCCAATATCGGCGGGGGGGATGCCGTTGTCGGCCAATTTTATCAAATCACCTACTTTCATGATGACACCACCTCACAACCACTCTTGACTAACCATCCAATTTTACCATTAGTTAAGACTTTGACGGTGCCGCCAGCTTCATTTATCCATAGAACAATGCCCACGGGCGATGCCGGCCCCCATGGGCCGACTGCCTGATACCTAACTAAATCACCGACTTTCATCTACTAGCTCCGTAACTGTCGGCCACCAATAGGTAATGCCTTGTGCTGTTGCTACTTTAATTTGCTGGTATTTGCCTCCGCCACCAACTCGATGTTGGTCAATTTGTAAAACAATTCCTAGACCTTCATCGCGCCGACTGACCGCATGGAGTACGCGGTCTTTGAGAGTATTTCTAACTAAATCACCTACTTTGAACTTCATCCTATAACTTCCCATTTATCCGGTGGAAATGTATCAGGGCGGAACCAACACATTTCCCATTTATGATGCCAAAACTGATAACAATCATCGTCTTTGCCAAGATAAACAAGAACTTCACCTGACTTGATAACCCTAACTAAGTCACCGACTTGCACTTAAGCCTCCGAAACAACTTCATAATCCGGAGTGAGGCCGTCTTCAATATTTCTAATAATGTCACAGACCTCGTACACTCCTGTTTCTGAAACATTCCAATAGCCTAGCCCAGTTCCGCTCAAAGAGCGCAGGAACATATTAGAAGGATTGAGACTTGTCTTAAGACTATTAGCATAACGATGGTATGTTTCATAATGCTGAAGCTCATCCTCTGTTTGCGCGGGATTGTAATTCTTGTAGTGAGTATTAAGCCACTTGTAATCAGGGGCGCGTTTGTTGATATGAATTTTCTCAATGATAGCAGTCACTTTTGTGCCACTACGCTTAGTAATGGCGATGAGAGAACCGATCTTAATTCCAGCAGTCGCACTGCGATAAGTCACGTTCTCCGCGAAATCATTAAGAGTTTTCTGATAGATGATGCCGTCTCTTTTACGGATCGCGCAACCGGCCTTATTGTGACCACCCTCGCTACAATACGAACACTTACGCGACTTTGCCTTACGCTCGTAGCCGTCAATTACGTCTTGTGCATGGATGCTGCCGTTTGCTGCATCCTTTTTCATTTGAGGACATGCACGTTTTGTGTGTCCCCTTTCGTAACAATACCTACAGGTTGAAGGGGCTCTGTAACGTGTCATTTTTCACTCCTATTCAAAAATAAAAACTAGCGTCCCATCGACACATACAAGATAGGACGGAATCGCCCCAAGTCAAGGGTATGATAACCGCTGATTAAAAGGGAATTCTCTCTGTTGTCAATATATTTTTAATTGGGTCTTGGTTAATGTCTCTTTCGCGTTCGCGAGATTCCGGATTCCCGTTACCGGCACACCAGCGGATACGATAGAGATTATCACGAATATCAATTATAATACCAAACTCATCAAATATGAGATCCCACACCAAGTCGCCGACTTTATACTTCATTTTTACCAACCAAAACTATTTGTTTGTTCAAGTACAAAAATGTCTCGCCGTTACTCCATGTAACACAAGAGGAATTACTGCTTGGTATTTCAGTGATAATGCCAAACATTCCCACATACCACTTCTTTGAGTCTCTTTTCGTAACCAAGTCGCCTACTTTAAAGTCTATGGCAATCATAATGTTTCCCGTCTATTGTATAAAATACTCGTTTAACCCCAACAAATCTCAAGACTTCCTCGCACATCGGACAGGGCTTAGACATTCGCCACTGGCAATTGTTATTGATTCTAACAACATACACGTCAGCGCCTTCAGTTGCCGAGCGCGGCAATCCAAGAATCGCAGAGATTTCAGCGTGTTGTGTTGCATGACCCATGTCAAGTTTGCGGAATCGTTTACCAAATTGGCTGTGGCTATCTTTGTTGAATCCAAAGCTAATGATTGAGCCACCCTTAACAACCACAGCACCATGCCGTAGTTTGCCGTAGGTGCTTTCCATAGCAGCACGTTTGGCTAAATCTAAAATGCGCCTTCGCCTTTGCGAAAGTTTGCCAATCATTCTAGGTACTTGCGACATTTAGCTGCCTTCCGTAAAGCGTGACCATCCACACGCATACAAGATAGGACACAATCTAAATAAGTCAACACAAAGCTAACTCTATAAAATTATTGAGCTTTTTCACGTTGCGTTTAAAATAACGTTGAATGTTAAAAATTGTAAAGAAGTGTGTGTAAAAGTAAAGTCGAGCAGACTTGATAAGTATCTAGTTGACAAACGTCTTATTCTTTAGTATCATCTAGTGTGTAGGCTTGAGATTCATCAACTTGATTCTCGTCGTCGGGATCGTTAGGTTCCTCATCAAACTTGCCGAACTTCATTTGTTCGCCGTCCGCAAAAGTAATGATTGTTTTGTTGGTTGGATGAGGTTGAATGTGGACTTTAATAAAGTCTTCCATAGATTCAAAGATTGCAATGCCACCTTTTGGCGGCGGATAGAGCCAGTGAATGATGCACTGGCCTGTGGCTAACCGGACGCCCTCAATAACAATTCCGTCCCCGCTGACACCTGTTTCGTCATCTGTACGGAATACAGTAAAGGATTGAATACCGCGTGGTGCCAGCTTTGCTGGGGCCTTCGGTAAAAGATCTTTTGTCTTGTCAGTCATGCAAGGGTACCTCTATAGCACTACTAGTATAGTCGTCTATAATAAATAGTTATTAAGCTTTGGATATCTCAATTAGTAAGGGGGGGTACTACCCCAGTACCCCCCCTTTTTATGGATTGGTATTTCTAGACGCTTTGCGTCTTTTTCACTTCTTCGCCAGTTTTTGTGTCACGAACTACTATCTTTGCCGTAGCATGAGTTAAAGTATCGTCAAAGTCAAAGACTCTGAGTTTTGTTATAGGAGTTTCATTTTAACAGCCTCACTTTAATTTTTGTTTTATTTTCTGCAATCCATGGAGGCTTCTCCTCGCGCTTCTTCTTCTTCGCCGGCGGCTTTGACCTGACCTTAGAGCCGCCCGCAACTAGATTAAATATATCTCTGATTCTTTCTTCTGTCGAATTAGAATTAACAAAATGAAGAGATTCGTTAGTAATCATTCTTTCTAGTTCGGGAAGAGGGATGGTTCTTTCCCCAATTTTATAATTGGCCCCATTTGCTGCCGCCGCGATAGGGTCATCAAATGATGCTGAAGATCCTTCAACTACTTTAAAAATAGCAAGAGTGTCTTTTAAAGTTTTGCCCTTTCTAATTCCTTTAAAGAGACCAGCCTCTGTGGAATACAAAATATAGGGCATTGATTGTTTAAGGACATGCTGAAGGTAACTATTTATCGCGACTGGCCTAACGTTGGTGGGTATTAAATAAACTTCGCCCTTTTTCATAAACTCTTTAATCTTCTTAACTTCTGTTGGTCGATCAACGTGGGCGGCCAAGTTAGTCATTAGCTTAACAAGTTTGGATTGATACTCTTTCTTTTTGTAATCAGCATCAACCGCCTGTTTAATAACGTAAGCATAATAAAGAGTTGCATTCTTCATTTTCTCTAATGTCGGGCCTTTTCCACCGGGGTAGCGGAACTCAACATAGCCCAACCTATCAATGTAATGGATGTTAAAGCCCAGCGACTTTGGATTAGACGGAGCATAGTTATCAACAAACCTGCTCAGTTCTCTGCCCAACTCATCTAGCTTATCTTCTTTATAAAGTTTCATCGCCAAGTCTTTAAAGCGGGTGCGGTCTTGTTTAAATGCTTTTTCAATCTTTTCAACGATGTCTGACTTTAAATCAGTAGCCCACTGAGTTCCTTTTCTTTGTCCGAACTCTTTAAAAGCAAAGTCGTGATTCAAAAAGAGCAGCGCTTTCATTAAGTTGTAGTCTTTGTGGGACTCGCCGTCATCATCCAAGTAGCCGATGTTGGTATGTAGCCCCGTGTTGACATCAAACTGAAAGTTATCTTGTCTGTTGTAATCAAAGAAGAAATCCTTAAGGAACTCAAAGGCTGTGTCTAATCCCGTCATAAACTTTGGATCATCCATAGAGAATTCAATACCATTACGAAGAGAGCCATCTGGTTCGAACTTTAATTGGGCGCCCCACTTTTCCATAAAGCGGGGGAAGTTTTCTTCCATTAATTCATAGAAGTCCCCATCTTTGTCCCCCTCATAGCTTTCTTCCCACTCATAACCCATGTTATCCAAGTAATCTTCGGGATCGCTTTGATACTCATCCCACTCTGATTGGGCTGTTTCTTCGACCCAAGTCTGAGCAGCACTCTCAGCCATGTTAGCCATTTGCTTAAGGTGATAAGACGCCCAGTTCTGGGTATTGATGTAAGTCACATCTGATACTGTTGAGTAGCGGGTGTTTCCCCCATCAAGAATAAAGCTTTTGATTTGGTCGTCGGCTTCTCCTATCCATTCACTGGATTCATCTTCCCAACCAGCGTCGTATAAGAAATCAGTCAAATCAATTGTATGATCGCTGTCAGCGCCGGGAAAGAACTCATCGCTTTCTGGATTAAAAAGATAAGTGTGTACAACCTGCTTTAAAGTGTCGGGCCGCATTCCCAAAATGACTGTATCTTCACCGGCTTCGCCGCCGAGGGGGAGTGTACCCTGCCGGCCCGTCCTAAACTGAACTCCTCGTTCTTTTAGGGCTTCTTTGATGTCTGGGTCTTTATTGATAGCGTTAACAAGTGCTTTGTTTTCTCTTGTTCCCTCTTTTAAGATGTTGTTGTAGAAAGATTTAAATTCTTTTGCAATTTTTGCATCTTCTTTTATAGCAATGGAAAGCCTAACTAAGTTCTCTGCGCTGATGTCCGCTGGGTTTGCGCCGATCGCCCTTGTTGGATATTCTTCTAAGAGGTATTTTGTAACTAACTCTAATGGTTCGGGATCTTCTTCATCTAAGTAGGAATGCCAAAAGTCACCCGCTTCTCTTTCATTCCAGTTCTCCGAAAAATAATCAAATGTAAGATAGTTGCTGGCATGTTCTCGCCTGCCTTGTGGGGTGTCGCCAACTGCGTCTCTGGATTCTAATTCAATCTCGTAGGAAATAGTAAAGCGGTCTTGTTCCGCCATAAGAGTTTCTTTGTCGGTCTTGTCGAACTCAGTAAGGAGTTCTTCTTTCAGGTGCCTTCGCCAGTTTTCAAGGAGTAGTTTCACTGTGTACCTCCTTTCCGTCTAGCTTTTCCAGTTGTTGTATAGTCTCGGCTGTGCTTGTATGTAAGATGGCTAGCTGTGGCAACCCCTGTGCTTCCTGTGTTTTATTCCAAGGCCCTGTATTTGTTTGGAAATCATCAATTAATACACTGGCGCTACCATCTTCGCTGATTGCCCATCTATATTTGCCGCCCGACACAAAGACCTTCGCCGGTTTGGGTTCAAGATTGTTTTTAATCCAAATAAGCTTACCTCTCTTGGAGCCTCCGTCCTCGGGCCCCATGGCCGTTGTCAATATGGATGCACCAAACTTGCTTATATAATTCCATAGTTCTTCGCCATCTGGCATCCATGGCAGGTTCGCCCAAAAATGTTCGTTGTCAGCAATTGCATACTTCATATAACCTCGCGCCTCATCCAATACCGTGGGCGACTCTTTATATAAATCTTCTTTTGTTATTTCTGGGCCGCGGCCAAGATCAGAGAGTCTCAGCCTTAGTTTGTCTATTGATTCCCCTGTAATGGTTTCATCTTTTAAATCTTCATTTATCTTATCTACAGCAGCTTTATCAAAATCTACAAGAACGCCGTCCATATCACAATAAATTTGATAGGGGAAATTTTCATTATACTCTTTTAGATACTTTCGCCAGTTTTCAAGGAGTAGTTTCATTATAGCTCCCCAAAGCTGCCAACGTGTTACTGACCGCCTCTGGTGTTGCCGGCGGGTAGTGGTGAATGACCTGACCGCCGACAGCTTTGAACTGCTCTATATATTTAAGGCGGTCGTCAATTAAAATGGCTGTCTCGCCTTTATCAACAATTCCCGTGGCTGCTAAAGCTTCGCCCTTTTCAGAGGAAAAGATCTTATCTACAAAAGGCTCGCCTTCGAAGTGGTGGTCTAGCCATTCCTTTTTCTTTTCCACAGAAATAGGTCCAACCGGTGAAGATAAAACATAAATGTTTCCCTTTTCTTTTGCTGCGTCAATCATTTCCTGTGCACCAGTGGCTACTTCCATATCTAACCAGATTTGCCCAGTTTTATCACCAAGTAACACATAAACATAATTGTTGATTGCTCTCTCTTCTGGTGTCCTCTCTTCGCCCGCATCTTTTTTAATGGTTATATCTTCCAATTGTTGGGGCGTCACCTCTGTTACAAGTACCTTCAATTTACGCAGTACCTTTATTCCCTTCTTATTACCAGCATGAACTTCATCAGGCTCAAGGGACAGATTTTTATTCATTTTGTTGGCCAGTGTTGTAACAAGATCAACCAAAACGCCGTCCATGTCAAAAAAGATGTGAAGGCTGCTGTTTTCAGCGCCCTCTTTTAGATACTTTCGCCAGTTTTCAAGGATTAGTTTCATCTTTATAATTAGTCCTCGTAACAACTAAAATAGCGCTCGCCTCTGTCACAAAGTATAGTAACGACAGGGCGTTCTGGATTATTTTTTTCCACCCACTTTTCTGCTGCTAAAACATTTGCTCCGGATGAAATTCCAACAAGCAGTCCATTCTCTTTTGCTAACTTTTTAGCTCTTTTTACTGCGTCATCTGTTTTAATAAAAATTGTTTCATCGACAATTGTTTTGTCAAGTAGAAAATCTTCACCATCGTTGATACCTTGAATGCCATGAAGTGCATTGCTTTCTTCAGGCTGAACTTGGATAATCTTTGCGTTTATCTTCTTTGCCTTGAGCGCGTTGTTAACCCCCATTAAGGTGCCGCCAGTACCAGAACCAGCAATGAAAGCAGAGATGGTATTTGCTTGTTTGATAATTTCAGCGCCGGTTGTATTGTAATGACACAACACATTATCTGGATTGCTGAATTGTCTAGGATTGAAATAATCCTCTCTAGCAGCGCACATTTCGTCTCTAAGCGCAATTGCGTCCTTAAAGGCGTTATCACCTACCTCAATGATTTCCGCGCCGTATACGCGCATCATGCACTTTCTTTCCTCGCTCATGTTGCGTGGCATAATAATAATGACTGAGTGACCCATGGCTGCGCCAAGCATCGACATAGCGATGCCCGTATTGCCAGATGTTGCTTCCACAATAGTATCACCGGGTTGCAACTCGCCGCGCTGTTTAGCCCACGACAATATAAAATAAGCCATCCGGTCTTTGATTGAGCCGGATGGATTATAAGTTTCTAGTTTTGCGTATATTTTGTCAGCCACCTCTACTAGTGGGGTGTTGCCGATTAAATTTTCCAACTTTTATCCTGCCTTATTCTTCTTCCAGCACACCTTGCTTATGTTCACACTCTAAATGATTTTTAACAGAGCCAATCATATGAGACATCGTTGCTATCTTTGATTGAATCCACGACTCCAATTTATCATCGTCATGAAGATTGTCATAAAGTTCTTGAGCGTGATTTATTATCTTATAAAGCTGGGCCTACGGTCTTCCAAATAACCTCGCTTCTCTTTAGCCACTTGCCATGTATCTTCCCTTCATAAATATCTTTATTATAACGTGACATAAAATAAATAGTTTAAATTGCTTTTACACTTTCCACATGCTGGTCAATCTTTTCATAATCTGACCAACTTTCCTCGTCTTGCGATAAAACGTCTTCAGCCAATTGGATGGCATCTTGCTCATTTTCTGCCTGTACTTCAACTTCAGCCGTTGTCTCGTACACTCTAATCAATTGAACATTCCACTTTTTCATGCAGTCCTCCTATTTATCGGTTTCATAATTAGTCGGAGTCTGTTCTAGAAGTCGCATGTCGGTAATAAAAAACTTTCTCATAATTCCATATTCGGGAACATAAATTTTGTAAAGGCCCGCTTCAAAATAACTATCGTCAATTATTAAACCCAGCTTCCATACGACGCTTGCCTCCACATTAACGTGCATACTATCCACTATGCTCATAAAGCGCACCCATACTAAGTCGCCCACTTCCATACAATAAATAGAAAATCATGATGTGGATAATGAATTTACAAAATTAAAGGTTGGTAGCCCTAGTTTTTTATTTAATTCGTGATTAATTTCTTTAATACTTAAAGCCTGTTTTATTGCATTTTCTACAATCAAATCTTTCATTTTCAGTTGCCTCTTCATAGGTTCTCCAGAACGCCTCAAAAAAATGCTGAAGTGTTACATAGCTTATAGACAATATTATACCTAATTCAACAGCAATATCAAGCCTTCCGATGTACCTGTAAGTGGTAATGATTGTTAAAAAAGCAATCAATAAGAAGCAATTTAAAATTTTTTTATACTTGTTTTTTATCTTCGGTAGGTTGAAGATGGGTCTCTCGTAACCACTTGGTCTTGTTCGTTGGTCCCTCACTTACTAAATAGTGAAAACCATCACCAGCTTTGGTGTGAACTTTTAAAATTATTGCCAAGCTTTGTTTTATTTTTACCAAATCCCCTACTCTCCACAAAGGTTTGTTCATTGTTGTAACTCCCAAGTTAACTATGAAAGAGGGGGGCAAAAGCCCCCACCCCCTTAGTTAACTTGGATAGTACGAACAACTCGCTTCTTTGCTTCTGGCTTTGAAATAGTAATGGTCAAAACCCCGTCTTCGTGTGTGGCATCAATCTTACCAATGTCAACGTCGCGGTCAACATTCCAAGAGCGACTAAACGATGAAACAAAACTGTGGTGTTCTCCTTCTGTTTTGTTATCATACGAAACTGTTAGAATGTGGTCATCAACCTTAATCTCAACAGCGTCCTTCTTGACACCGGGGACCGCAAAGACAACCTGCCAATTATCATCATTATTATACACTTGAGCGCCTCTTTGAACATTGTTCATGTAAGGTCGAGCGACTGCCCTGTCGTTAAAAAAGTCGTCAAACACATCGTTAAAAAGTGAATCAAACATATTATTTCTTCGTGTTGTTAATGTAGTCATTATTTATTTCTCCTTTATCTAATAACATTATAGCACAGACCTATTCTTTGTCAAGGCTGGTCATGCCTTCAATTTTAGAAATTAAATTATCCAACTGTGCTTTTGGATCTTTTTTCTCTCTCTCATTTAAAAGTTCTGGCTCTTGAGTTGGTGTTTCAAAATGCTGAAGGTTTGACTTTAACATTAATAAAATATTCATCATCTTTTCTACTTCGGCCAACACCAGTTCATTTATGTTAGCGGCGATGCTTGGATCGATCTCTTCTTTACCCAAAGAGGAAAGCATTTCCCTCAAGAGTACATCTATTTTGGGATGAAGTCTTAAGGCTAAATGAACATCTTGTTTCAAAGCTGTTTTAAATTGATCAGCCTCCTCCATTCTTGTGTATTTAACTAACATCTTTAGTCTCCACAATCGCATGGTTGCTTGTTACCAAAGTTCCCACTGCTGATACAGAATTACGGACGGCTGTACAAGTGACCATAACCGGATCAATGATCCCATCTTTTAGTAGATTTTTAATTTCGCCACTTAAAAAATCGAACCCTTCCTCAGAACTTTCCGTTTCCAAAACCTTTCCCAGACACACATCAGCCGACATGCCGGCGTTATCCGCTAGCGTCTTGAACGGAGCCAGCATGGATTCCCTCACCACGTCATAGCCAAGCCTAGTGGCAGGATCGCCACTGGGAGCCTCTAACGCCTGATAGGCTCTTACGAGGGCCATACCACCTCCAGCATGAATACCGCCATCCTGTGCAGATCTCACGGCTTCTAAGGCATCCTCTACACGGTGTCTCTTCTCGATCATTTCCACCTGTGTTGCGCCGCCCACTCGGATAATGGCAACACCACTACTTAAACGAGTGATACGCTCTTGGAGCTTGTCGCATTCCGGAAGTTCCTCCGTGTTTTCAATGAGTTCTTCTAACATTTCGATACGCTCATCCAGTTTCTTATGATCGCCTGCGCCCCCAACAAATGTAGAAGTGGTTGCTGTAATCTCACTTGTTTTACAGCGGCCAAAATCTGCTAGTTTAAATTCTTTAAACTGCTTGCCGCTCTCTCTTTTAAAGAACGTGGCCCCGGTAGACACACATAAATCTTTTAAAATGTTGCGACGTTCCTCACCATAGCGCGGGGATTTAATTGCTACAACCTTCATTGATCCACGAAGTGCATTCATAATAAGGGCCGCTAAAAACTGGCCTTCAATGTCATCAGCAACCACAACCAGAGGCTTGTTTTCCCTAGCCGCTAATTCTAGAATTGGCATAACCGGCTCAACAAATTCTAACTTGTGGTCAGTAACAAACAATAAACAGTCCTCAAATCGACAAAGACCTCGGCGTTCATCTGTAACAAACTGGTTGGAAACAAAGCCAGAATCGATTGTGAATCCCTCAATTACCTCCAAGCTTGTTTGGTGAGATCGTGCCTCTTCAATAGAAATCGCGCCATTAGCGCCTGCCTGATCGATAGCGGTGGCAATAAGTTTTCCAATTTCGCTATCATTATTGGCAGAAATAGTGGCTACACTCTCTACATCTTCAACTCTTTTAATAAATTTAGAATTATCTTTAAGGTGTTTAATAACGTCTTCACAGGCTGCGCTCATCCCATCGATGAACGGCTTTAAATTTACACCAGAATTTAAGTATTTAAGTGATTGGTTATAAATTTCACGAGCCAACACCGTTGAAGTGGTGGTACCATCTCCCGCGTTTTGATTCGTTTGCTTGGCAACCTGTTTAACAATAAGGGCTGCTGCGTTTTCAACAGGATCTTCTAGTGTAAAGTGATTGGCGACTGTTACGCCGTCCTTTGTAATAAAAGGATACTTTCCCTTCGGATGTATAATTACATTTCGGCCGCTTGGACCTAACGTCGATGCCACATAATCTGCTAACTTGTTAACACCACGCTTCGTTTTATTTTGTAGTTCTTCGTTATCGCTTAAAACAACGCTCATCTTTCCTCCAATGTACCCTAATATTATAGCACGTTGGAAGCCGTTGTCAAGGGAAGATATAAAATTATTTCTTAAAAACTTCAGCCAAGAGCTTTTCTAGTTGATTATCAAATTCTTTGGATTCCTTTTTGGCACCCCTATCTAAAGGAGGGGTTGGGTCGGCGGCGGCGGACTGTGCTCTTTTTTGCCGACTCAAACTCTTTGCTTTTTCACCGGTTGGGTCTGCCATTTCTGGAACGTCAACCAAGTTTTCCTCTGCGGCCTGTGCTAATTGTTTCGATTCTGCCTTGGCTTTCGTAGCGAATCGATTGCGCTCGTTTGCGTTCACACCTAAGAAATAACCTGAAACATCATCGATCAGATTACTTAAATTGGTAAAGATGTCAAAGATTTGTTTGCCAACCAACTCTGTGTAGGCGTCTGCTGCGGTCTGGAACTTGTCTCTGTCGAGCGTCAGCCTCTTTGGGCCTCTTACATTGGGGTGATTTTTCATGTAGGGACCATAAGTTTTAAACTGGCCGGCGCCGCCTTTACCTGTGTAAGTGCCAAGGGCTTTAAGGCGCTCAAAGAATTCAGGATCATCCTTATAAACACCTTCACCAACATAAGTTACAAAGTCTTCCCCACTTGGCCCTTCAAAGGCACCGGGCTTTAAGAAGTCTTTATAAAGCTCTTTGAAATTGGCGCTCTTCTCATAATCTACGGCACGTTTCTTGCCAACAGGAATTTTAACTTTATACTTTCTTCCTGTGATTAAATAAGTTGGGACTTCTCCATCCTCTCTTTTTAATCCGTGTGCTTTGCCGGCACCAGATTTAATCTCTGTTGCCTTCAAAGCTACCTTTGGAACACGCACGTCCACCTCTTCGCCCGATGTTTCCTCATAGGATTTTCTGTATTCTTTTTGTTCATCTTTGTCTAATTTGCTATAGCCTTCCGGTTTTTTTGGCATAAAACTACCATCAGTTTTTATTTTAATAATGGTAGGATTGTTTGTGATACCCGCCATCACTTCTTCGGGAGTTTCTGGAGAGCCAAATTCAAATTCTCTTTCTTCGTATGCTACTACCTCTTTTGCCTGTGGGACGCCGACCCATTCAAACCAGTTCTCTTTATTAATGTCGTACTCATAGAAATCTAAATTCATCACCTCATCAGTTCCGCTCTTAAGAACCACAAGATAGGTCTCTTGGGCATCAGGGCTTTTACTAATGCCATCAATCAAATCCTTAAAGCTTCCCTTGATTATTGCAGCTTTATCCGACAGCAACTTAAATGAATACTCAATGCCGCTCTTTGCTCCTTTGCCTTTTGGCTTTACGTTTAGAATAACATCTGTTGTGCCTGCCTCTCCACCACCCTCTTTGGCCTCAATTTGAAAGCCTTCGAAGATCCCAGCGAACAAAGATTCAAACAAGAAGCCTGCCACAGAAGCATTAAACTCAAAAACAACAGAAGCAAAGATGTCTAAAAACATAAGAGTCCCCATAACTTCGCCAACCGTAATGTCTGATTTTACCTGCTCTGTTTCAGTAAGAAAGCGCTGTAAATACTCAACACGCTCTAATGGATCACCACCTTTTAATTGAGCACCGATTCTTTCAATGACTGCGCGGTCGTCCGTTCCTAGATTTTTACCCCAGTGCTTTTCATTAATTTTAAATTTGGGAAACTTAATTACAGTTTTGGGACCTTCTTTCTGTTCTTGTAAAAGATAAAACTTTTCGTTGTTCATTACTTCGTTAATTAAATTTAAAATTGTTTCTGTGCTCATAACTTACCTCGTTAATAAATAGTTTATTTTTTACACAAAAACAAAAGGGTGGAAACAAGTTCCACCCTTTTGAGTCTGTAACACTCTTTATTTTACTTTTTAGCTTCTTTAGCTTCTTTTACGAGGCGAGCAGCAACTCGCTTCATTACTTTCTCTACTAACGCATCGCGGTTGATGGACTCTTTTTGGTAATCTTTGCCGGCGTGAGTCTTGGACTCGTCGCCTTCACGGTCACCACCGTCTTCGTAATCCTTGGCCTCTGGGTCTTTTTTGTCTTTACCCTTGTCGCCCTTGGACTCTCCATCATCGTGTTCTTCCATAATTTCTTCTTCAACGTCTACACCCATTTCTTCTTCGGTGTCTACATCTACTTCTTCTTCACCACCAGAGCGAACGTCGATCTTGATCTTAAGGGCATCGCCAATTGCGCTGGCCATCGCCTCTAAGCCGGCTTTAAGCGCAGCCTCAACGTCTTCCTGCGACATGCTGACTTCAGCATCCACTTCAACTTCGTCTTCTTCAGGTTCTTCTTCAACGTCGATTTCCTCGTCGTCTTCTTCAGGCTCTTCTTCAACGTCGATGTCGGCCTCGATGTCTTCATCGCCGGCGACCATTTCCATTTCATCATCAACATCAACGTCTTGCTCTAAAAGACCTTCTAGTTCGGCCAACACGTCAGCTTCTTCTAAACTTTTTTCTTCTAGCGGCGGTAAGTCGCCAAGGGCCCCTTCTTCGCCAACGTCCTCTTCTTCCAAGGGCATGTTATAGGCTTCTGAGAGGAAGTTCTCGGCATCTTTCTGGATACCAGCGTACTTTGCCCAACGTCGAGCGACGTTCTCTTCTAATAAAGGCTTTTTAGACATTTGTAAATTCTCCTTAAAGTGTTACATTATTAAATAGTTTCCATTTAAACAAAGTTCTCTTTCTTAAGCTTAAGGACGGCTTTATCCTCTATTTGTTTAATGCGAACGTAACTTACGCCTAGTCTTTCGGCCACCTCACGAAGGGTAATTCGGCCATGCTTGTCTACTGTAGTTAGGCAACAGTTATTATCTTCTTTATAATTAATCCAGTGACGGCAGCTTTTTTCTTTGCAGGGACAATTTTCTTTTGTTTTTCTTATACACTTCATTATAACTCCGGATGTGAACTCTCAATTGCGTCAAAAATACTATCTAATTCGTCTTCATTAATGTCTAACGTATTATTAACTTTCTCTGCGTTTTTTATGTTTCTCTTAATTCTATTTCTCTTAGTTTTGCTGTGGATTTTCATTTGTTCTTTATAACGGTCTACAAATTTACGCATAATGGAGTCATCCTTGATATACGATTCCATAATTGCTCTAATAAATTTAGTTTGTGTTAAATCATCGTCATAAAGTTTAGACATCCATTCTGCATGGATGTGTTGATCTATTTTAACAACTATTCTCTTTTTAGTCAAGCTCATTTAATTAATCTCACATGATCGGAACTCTCTATGATGCCAGCGTTAGTTTGTTTGAGCCATTTTGCTTTTAGTTGCAATTCTTTAATAGTACGTGCGCCTGAATAAGAAAGGCCCGATCTAATTCCCGTCACCAATTCGTTAATCACTGTAGCTACGGGACCTTTATACGGAACAGAGGACGAAACACCCTCTTGTGAAGCAACTTTGCCGCGCCAGTCTTGCTGTGCGGTCGATGAAGCCATACCACGATAAACCTTTCTTAGTTCCCCACAGTTCCCTGTAAAAGTTTCACCGGGCGACTCATCTGTTCCAGCAAGGAGTGATCCCAACATGACAAAATCAGCGCCAGCAGCAAGAGCCTTAACAATGTCACCCGCAGTTTTAATACCGCCATCAGCGATGATTTTTGTGTCTCTGTCTGATTTGGCGCACTCAAATATTGTCTCAAGCCCCGGAACACCGTGTCCCGTTTGTATTCTTGTAGTACAAATGCTACCACCTCCAATATTACATCTAACACTATCAGCACCCCAATCAGCCAAATCATTGAAACCCTCCAAGGTTGCTACGTTTCCTGCCATTAGGTGAAAGCGAGATGGTAAAATTTTACGCAGAGCAGTTAATGCCTCTTTCATGAGAATGTGATGGCCGTGGGCGACATCGACACAAAGAAAGTCTGCGCCTGCCTCGTATAGACTAAGGGCGCGGTCTAAATAATCACCACTTACCCCCACTGCCGCGCCCACTTTTACTTGGTCTGGAAGAGATGCTACAATAGTTGTCTGTTCTGTAATGGTGTTGTAGCGATGAATAATGGCTGTGCCCCCTAGTTGTGATAGTCTGTTCGCCATTTTACACTCGCTTACCGTATCCATCGGTGACGCAACAATTGGAAGATCTAATTTAATAAACTCAGCCAACTCACTGTGTAATTTAACTTCAGATCGGCTACGCACGCCACTGTATTGTGGTACCAACAACACATCATCGTAGGTAAGTCCTGTTTTCATTTTCATCTTAGATCCTTTTCAAGTTTTTATTTCGAATTAAGCTTTCTTTAATGTAAGAATAATCATAGCCTTCGTCGGGGTAAACAAGTTCATAAAAGTTGCCCTCCCTAAAAAGTAAAATAGTTGGAACACCATTTGGAGATAGAAGATCTGAGAGCTTGAAATGGGCGGCTGAATCGATTTTTATGAAATCAAATTCTTCTTGCAACTCATTCGAAACCTTTTCATAATCAGGTGTTAAACTATGACATATCCCACAGTCATCACTAAAAAATTTTATAACATGTGGCTTAAGATTTTCTTCTTCAAAAAACTTTTTAAAATAGTTTTGTTCAACCGTAGCGACCATTATCTATCTCCCGTGCTTCCAAGTGCCCCTTCGCCTCTGGTAGAATTATCATTTAAAGTATCTGTAGAACATTCAACAACCACGCACGGCTCAACAGGAATCATTACCGCCTGAGCGATTTTCTGTCCCGGCTGGATAATACGGGATACTGGGCCGACGTTGTGTAGGTTAACGAACACTTCACCATTGTAGCCGCTGTCTACAACACAAGCACCAACGAGTAATTGTTTCTTTGCAGCAACGCTTGATTTATTCTTAATCTCCAACATGAAGCCGTAAGGAACTTCTACTTTAATCCCAGTTGGAACAACTTTTGATTCGCCAGTATGAACGCAATAATCCATTCCATACATCGTATGTTCCCTATCTGGGCAATAAAACAAGTCGATCCCCGCGTCTGCTGCGTGGGCGCGTACTGGCATTTTGGCACTGTCTCTAATTCTATAAACTCGCAAATTCATTTTTCATCTCCAATTGTTATAAAGATGATAACTTATTTAGGAGTCTTTGTCAAGTGTTTTCTTAGTGCGCTTTCTAGCTGTCTTTCTTGTCATTTTAACGGAAAGGGTTTTTTTAGATGTTAACATCTTGGGAGGGTCATTCTCCTTAACTTCCACCTTTGGAGGGGGTGGTTGTAGCTTGTTTATAAAAGCCAATCTAGCTTCATTGTTAGGGAGAGTGCGGATACGCCGTACTAATGATGGCTCTTTTAAAATTTCTTCAGGATTGGAAGCGTGTTGGCGTATAAACGACCCCACCTGTTCCTTGTTCATTTTCATGTTATAAATAGTCCTAATTAATCATTCGCCAATTGTATTTAATTGAGCGCGTTGAGAAACCCCACGTTTCATTATAGTCTAGTTTGGCTAAATAGGGCCTATTAATCGCGATTCTATCTCGAATTGGATCAACTCCCCAGCATTTGATTGAAAACTGATTGTTTGTATCATCAATTGTTCTTACAATGTAATAGGTCTTGCCGTGTTTGGTCTTTTTTTCAATGACTTCGCGTGGAATGAACCAAGCAATCCCCAAATCCTTGTCGAATTCTCCCAACGGCGGGATCTTGTTTTTATTAATCATGTCATAGACCTTTTTCTTAATGACCAAATTGAATGGAAAAATACCAGTCAACCCAGTTAAGTATTCAATCTTTTCCTGATCGCTGAAATCGCCTTCAGGCTTGTATAAATCGATGTTCTCGTTTAAGTTCTTTTCCTTCTTTGGTCGATCGACGGCAACTGCTGACCAGAAGTGCTTCATTCCTGTAAAGCGTTCATCAACCATACAATTTAACGCGCCGCATCGAGTTAAAACATCCAAAGCCTTTTTGTTTAATTTAGAATAAACAACCTCCTCATTAAACAATAATTCCTCTACGGTGTTGAATGGTCGGTGTGCCAAGATTTGCTCAACCGCCTTGTCGCCCAAGCCCTTAATGGATGTCAAAGGCTGAATAAGACTCTTATTGTCTGCGCCGATGTCCCAGACCTGTCCTGATTCGTTAATGTGCGGACGCTTTACTCGATACCCAAGGCTTTGCACAATATTAATAGCTCGTTCCTTTCTTCCTTCGGGCTCTTTGTCGAGGTAAGCGGCCATCCACTCAACGGGATAGTAAGTAAGAAGATGGGCGCACTGATAGCTAAGAATACTGTAGCTGACAGCGTGGGACTTATTAAAACCATACCCTGAGAAATACTCAAATGTTTGCCAAAGCTTTTCTGCTTCACGCATTGTGATACCTTTCTCTTCGCATCCTTCAATAAACTTGCCATGAATCTTCTTTTTCTTTTCATACGTTTTCCCCGTTGTTCCCTTTTTAGTTAGAAGTTTACGAAGCAGGTTGCCTTCGTCAAGCGTAAGATTTTTACCCAATTTGTGAGCGAGCAAAGCGATTTGCTCTTGGAAAATAAGGAAGCCATGAGTTTCCTTGGTGACCTCTTTCACTAATGGGTGCAGATACTTAACACCCTTTGGATTTCTCTTTGCCGCTACATAATGATCGTGGACCTTTGCTGATAGTGGTCCCGGTCGATAGATTGATGTAATCGCTGAAATATCAATGATGCTCGTTGGCTTCGCCTTCTTACAGAAGCCTTGTGCCCCCTTCTCTGTAAATTGGAAGACACCAGCCCATTTGCCCTTATGAAAGACATTCTTATACACCTTCTGATCATCGAGATCTAAAACGTTGGGATCTAAATGTCGATCGTACCAGTCCTTAACATCTTGGAAAGTCGGCTCTTCCACGCCTTCGTGCCGTCGTAGGACATGCCGAATAGCGCCCTCAAGCATTCGTAAAGATGCAAGTCCCAGAATGTCAAACTTAATAAACCCAAGAGGCTCAAGATGTCTAACATTTTGCCCTTCACTCCATGGGGTCTGTTGAACGCCGGCACTATTAATAAGTGGCATGTGCTTGTTTAATTCGTCAGCAATAACCACACCACCAGCGTGACGACTGATAGATCGTACCTGTCCATAAAGGTTATCAACATGTGTGGCGATGTGTGGATACTTGTTAAGGAACTCTTTAAGAGTGTGACTGTACTCCTTAACTTCTTCAAATGTTGGAGCATAAACCCCTGCTGTAATTCCATGTGCTTTCTTTGCGATCGGTGTCGCCTCCTTCAACATTACACTCGTAACTTTGTTTACTTCGCTAAAGTCTAAGCCATAAAACTTAGAGATATCTTTAATCAAAGAACGAAGCTGTAGGGTGTTGTAGTTGCTGATAGGCACTACGGTATTCTTTCCCCACTTTTCAATCAGAACTTCTTTAAGAACCATCGGATCCGCAACATCATAATCGATGTCGGGATAATCTTTAGCATCTTTGCGTAGGAACCTACTAAAGAGTAGTCCGTACTTTATGGGATCAATCCCTGTGATACCAAGTACATACGCAACAAGAGAGCCAGCAGCACTGCCCCTCCCAGCACCGACAAGTTGGGTTTTCTTAGCTTCATCGCTTACCGCCTTCATAGTTAAAAAGTATTTCGAAAAGCCACGGTCTTTAATGACCTGTAGCTCTTCTTTTACTCGTTGAATGTATTCTGGTTGTTTGTCGAATCCGTATTCGCTGATTCCCCTGTTACATAGTCGATCAAGTTCTTGATCGGCGGTGCTTCCGTCAGGGACCACAAAATCAGGAAGACGCACAGTAGAATCAGGAGAAAAGCTAGCAATCCGTTCGTGAGCAATTCTATAAGTCTCTTCGATGCTCTCTCGTACCAAGTCGTCGTCATAATTTACCTCGCATTGTTTTGAATAGTTGTTGTAAGACTCCCACATTTCATCGCCATTCTTTGGGTATAGTTCATACTTCAATTCTTCTCGACTCTGTGGGAGTGTGTTTTCTGCATAGTCTGGCTTAGACTTTCCAAGCCAACCAAGCTGTCTGTAAAGTGATCGATCTTTAAAGAGATCTGGACGCGGGTAATGACTATCTGCTGTAGAGATAAGTTTAACGTCCAGCTTCTTTGAAGCCTCGATAATGTGCTTGTTGATTTCGTGCTGTTCTGGGATAGCATTCCACTGAAGCTCTCCATAGAACCTATCGCCAAAGATCTCAACAAAGTTGTCAATTGTTTCGGTCATCGCGGCTTGTACAGCCTCGTGGCCGCTCTCACGGTTGTTCCAGTAATCTTTGGATAGTGGACCACCCATACAAGCAGAAGACACGATAATGCCCTCATGGTGCTCTGCTAGCATCTTATAATCAATACGAGGATAGCGATAAAAACTATCGCCGTTAAATGATTTACTAATTAACTGAAATAAATTGTTTAGGCCCGTTTGGTTTTGAGCCAACAGTACCAAGTGTGCTCGTCGGTTAATGATGTTCTTTTCTTGACGCTTTGTAGCCTCTTCATCCTCAACAACAACGGCGCTGTTCTCTTCTTTCTTTTTACGACCCTTTTTACTCTTTCGAATTTCTTCGTAATCTTCTTTCCATTTGTCAACGGAGTCAATAAAGTAAGCCTCAATCCCATAGATTGGCTTAAAATCTTTGCCCTCTGCCTGCATCTTTTTAGCATGAAGCACCTGATGTGATAGCCCATTCATGTTGCCGTGGTCTGTCAACGCCAGAGCATCACAGCCATTTTCATAGGCAAAGTTCATGTGGTCTTGAGGATAACCCAAACCATCGAACACACTAAACACACTATGCGCGTGCAAGCCAACAAACTTAACACTCGACTTATTCACTACACTCATTCTCTAGCTCCTCAATGTACTCATTACATCTTTTTAGTTCATCATGAATCTCTTTATAGTATTCATCAAAAACGTATTCCAGCAACCGGCGTTGGGCGTCTGTTAGCCACACAATATTAGTTGGAAACCCGGCGTCACGAAGGACAACCAAAGGAATCTTTTCGTATTCAGTTTCGTAATTCAATCTATTTCCTCCCATGCTTTTCTGTCCCAAAGCATGTCATCATTATACCCCATTTTTGTGTTTATGACAAGCTCTTCTAGGGCCTCAATTTTATTTCTTAACTCTTCAATCTCTTCCATTAACTCGTTATTCATCTTGCGAAGAGAAGCTATTGTTTGGTCTTTGTTCGTCTTGTTCATAATTAATAATCCTTTCTTTTCCTCTGTTATAAAAGTACTTACTTCTTGGAGCCTTAATACTAAAATTAGACTTTAAAAATTCAACGTACTCATTCCAATTAGTAATGGGAAAATAAAATCTAGCTTCAATTTTTTCATAGTCTTCAAGATTAATAAATGAAAATAGATCTGAAAGATTAAATTTTCTGGCTGAGTAGCGTTCCGCAATTGGAAGAGGCACATTCCAATTCTCATCGTCCAAACCTGTGGCGGGTGAAAAGAATCCAGTTCCTTTATTTCTTACGGTCTTTATGGCTTCCTTCAAATCGGGCTGCGAAAAGGTAAAAGGCAACAAAAGATCATCTAAAAAAGTCTTTTCATCATGAATAAAACACGCTTGCTGACTACTCCGAAAAACATCTCGCGACTTTTGTGGTTGCCAGATGTGCGTAGCTGAAAAGGGGAAGGAAACAAAAAACTTATCAGGAACAAAATTCGCACTAAAGTTATGTGCTACTCGACTTGCTACAGACGCAGCGTTAAGAATGCCCCACCAGCATGAATCTCTTTTGCCGACATCTTTTTGATGATTCCAAGAATAGTAAATTGGGATGTATCTCTTCTTTTCATGTGGTCTAAATTCGTATTGACGCCAAAAATAGATTGGATCTTCAACCCATGAGCCAATTTGGCCTTTTAATAATTTAATTTGTGAATAGTCGGCGTTGATCCAAATAGAATGACAGCCGGCGCTCGCACACTCCAATACGGAAGCTTGAATCGCATTAATGCCCTCTCCCACGTTTACAAAGCCATCATCCCAGATTTTATCAAAAATGCTGTATGGTTTAGAAAGCGGTATTATTCCTACAAAGTGTTTAGCCATTGGTATTGTCTATAATGTTGTCAGGCAAATTTAAATTATAATGTGCCCTTTTTAATCTTTTGTGGTGGTAAAGCTTCGTTACGTTTCCCTTCACATGAGACTTGTGACCATTTATTTTAAGCCACCATCCAACTTTACGGCGGACCATGAACTCTGAATGTTCGTGACTATTGAGTTGCTTGGCCGTTAATTTAGACTTAATGTACATTAAATTCTGTTTTCCAAAACTAATTTCCGTCACAAAACAATCTTCGTCTGTGATAAATGTTTTGTTATCTGGGGTTAGTAGATAACGTTTTTTAAGAACATCCACAACTTCATAATAATTTACAGTCCTTCTTATGTTCTCTATCTCTTCCGCATCAAATAAAAACAACTTCTTAAAATAAAGTTTTTGTGAGGAAGTTTGAGAGATTAAGGACAGGTAGCCACTTCTCAAATAGATTAAATCTATTGAAGGAAAAATTAGTTTTCCAGTGATCGCCAATTTTATTTTCTCGGTGGCCACAACATCTTGAAGCTGTTGGTCTTCTCCGCTCACCTCGTGTGAAAAATAAACAACCTTCCCATTGGTTAAGAGGGGAAGGTTGTTATCCACAGCAAAATCAACTGCTTTTAAAGTTGCGCCGGCGACCAATTCATCACATTCAAATGTCGCTGGTGCTACTAATTTCATTTTTAGTTTATTATAATAGCGCAGTGGCTGGCCAAAAAAATCAATTAACCACGCCCAGAACATGGTTTTCTAAAATCAAATGGCATGTTTCGCCAAATACCATGGCTTCGCGCAACATGTGTCCCTCAACAACAATTTTATCACCCATGTTTAACACGTTATAAAATTTAGAATCATCGGCCACAGACTTAACAGCAACAACTTCAAACTCTTTTTGGTTAGTTACCATGTCATCTGGTAAATAAAATGTAGGCTTCGAATTTTCCTCTTCAGCTAGTGGCTCTACCACCACCATTCTATTCAACGGTTTCATTCAACTGTCTCCTTTTCCGCAAAACCAGTCTCAATGGACTCGTAAATGGCTGTAAGGTCGTCAAAATTAATTTGTTGTTCCCACATGCGAAATGCCTTGGTTGCCATCGAGATTTCGTCTTTTGATAACCAACGGTTATCGACAAAGTTACGTCGAAGGTCCTTTCGTTGTTCGCGGTATGGCCTCATGCTATCTTCAATAGCTGCCAATGATTGTACATACTCTGCAAATTTTTGTCGCTTTTCCTTTTCCACTACTTCCTCCTATAATATATTAGTGTTTTCAGATTCTTGTTGGACGATTCGTCCAGATGCAAAAGACCACCGATGGTAAACAACGCCTTTTGTATCCACCCTGTGTTCCATAACAAGGTGGTTGTCGCTTGCTGGCGCGCCCTCTTGTTTACAGACCGGGCATTTATAATGTCGCCCAACGGTAATGTCGTAAATGTTCTCAACCCTTGAGCAGTGCTCGTTCCCTTTCCGATTCATTCAATTTCTCCCCTTGTTCTTCTCGCTCTAACAGTTTAGCAAGATCTTCGTACTTTGTCAAGACCTCTTGAGTTGTTAAATTCTCTTCGTTTTTTAGCTTTTCAATTATTTGTTTAATTTTTCCCATCTCAAATCCTCCTTTGGTGGAGCCACAAACAGGAGTCGAACCCGTGGCATCGTCATTACAAGTGACGCGCTCTACCAACTGAGCTATTGTGGCTTTGTAGTTTTTATCCTCTGCGCATCTAATTCTTCTGCCCTAAAGGTGGAACCGCCCAG
>Ga0208298_1000272_pt1 | contig 23669 bp, 23 predicted proteins | sample 14BtaG_FD_184088 | JGI IMG/M metagenome (GOLD analysis project Ga0208298, IMG submission 184088) | Marine viral communities from the Subarctic Pacific Ocean - 14B_ETSP_OMZ_AT15311_CsCl metaG (SPAdes) (version 2) | ecosystem: Environmental > Aquatic > Marine > Oceanic | place: Pacific Ocean... | reverse complement strand
GCAGGCGTGCACGTCGTGGACTTGATGACCCTGATGAAACAGGCGCAGAAGCGGTAGAGCGAGCAAGAATTGAGGAAGATGCCCCAGCAGGTACTCAAGGTGAGTTGTTTGGTCGCGGCGATCTTGAAGGGCCACGAGGTGATCCATTAGCACAGGCTGAAAGAGACAGGCTGTTTGAGGAAGAACCCAGCACAGCAGTATCGCCAGACCAAGAATCTTTCTTACCCGCTGTAGGCCCACAGTTAGCAGGATTACCTGCACCAGAAGTAGAAGAACGTGCGGGGGCCGTACCTAAAAAAGCTACTTCTACAGCTATGCGACGACGTAGAGATGACACTTCAACAATCGCTGGCGAAACTCTAGCACTCACACCAGAGGGTCAGGCGCTTACCTTAGAAGAAGCAGCGGATCGCCTTAATGAGCGAGCCAGAGAGCAACAAATTACCGAAACACCTGTCTCTGATGAAGCGCGGACGGGCAGAGAACGTGCTGAGATTGCTCAACGAGAGCAAGGTGATTTGTTCCCAACTGAACTAGCAGTAGCGGAACAAGAAGCACAACGTCGTGCAGAAGCAGTGGATACACCTGAACCTGTACGTATGACCGGAACCATAATGCTGGATACCTTAGAAGTTCCAGCAAAAGCCCCTATAAGGAAAGAAATCCAAGAAGGCGCGGCTTTAGACGATCCAATTGTTTCCGCTAAGACTGGCGAGCCAATAATAGACCGCGAAACAAAACAGCCTATAACTGTACGAGAACGGTTAGTTCGTTACGGCAGAAACAGAGGGTCGAAGAAGTTACAGGATAACATTGATAGGTTGCTGCAAGGAGAGCTAGATGGCGTATCGACCAGACAACGTGATTTACCTACCGCAAGCCAAAGAGAACTTGACGCAGGAAGAGATAGAACAGGCGTTCCAAGTGATCTACAAGGCGTGGGAGACAGAGCGGCAGGTGAGGATACCTTGGCAACTACTGCACCTGTCGGAGCAACAGTGGGTGATGCTGGACGCAGCGTTAGAGGAGCTACTGAGCGAACAGGTAGAAGCCTTAGTCCAGTAGTTGAAGCCGAAACTGTAGATGTAATAGAAGACGTTACAGGTGTAACTACCCCCGTTGCCGTAGAAGCTGTAGAAACTGCACCCGATCAAACTGCCGTGTTAGCGCAGCAAGCAGTTACTCAGTACAACAACCTACGAGCAGCAAGAGCCGCTGTTGAAACGAACCCTACCCCTGAAAACCAACAAACATTGGAAACAGTTGAGGCAGAAGTAGCTAGTTTACAGCAGCAATTACTGCCTATAGTAGAGCGTGCGGCAGTAGAAGTTGAGGCTACAACACCAACGCCGCGCACTGATGCAGAGCAGGCTGCGTTAAGAACTGCTGCGCGTGAGCGAACAGTCACGAAGGAACAAGCAGGGGTTGTTGATTTAGAGCCAGAAACTGGTGAATTTTCGTTAGCGGATGCGGACATAGGCACACAGGCAGCGGAACTTAACGCTAGGGTTGAACAGCTCCAAAGCGAGCAAGAGCCTGCTTCAGCTAAGTCAAGAAGCGCGGTAGGTGCGAGGGTAACGCCGCCCGAAGAACTGCGAGCGCGTGCTGATGAGATAATGAGGGACGAAGGAGTTAGTCGCCGTGAAGCAAATGACTTAGCCAGAGAAGAATTATCCGACGCTCCAGAAGTTCGCACGGTGAAGGGCAACAGGGATAAGTACCTGATGCACGTTAAGGACATGAGCGTTGACCCAAAAGCTGCCGCACGGATGATAAATACTTCCCCCGCTGCGCCTATGTTCGGTTCTGCCAATGCAGTCTTCCCCGTTGATATGCCCCTACGAGATTCGGTGATTGACAAGATAAACGCAGGTGACACTCGTGGTGCGCTAGAAGAACTGGCTAAGCGAACTCCAGATAGGCGCGTTGCGCGAGTTGCTAGAAAGTTGATGAGTTATGTAGGCACTACACGTACAAGTTTTGTGACCATACAGCCACTGCAAAAAGACAGCACTATCGAAGATGCTAATAACATACGCAGTATGCTTGATAAGAAAGACAAGTATGGGCAGGTACCCCTTGGATTGTACGTACCTAAAGAAAACAAGATTCTGCTCAACACCGCCGATGGTATGACTGACCATGTATTCCTGCATGAAATGACCCACGCAGCGACGTTATATGAGATAAGGACAAACCCCAACAGCAAGTCGGTACAAGACCTTAACCGTATATATGAAGCTGCCAAAGAAGTGCTGGGCGAGACTCCTTACGGCACCAAGAATTTAGAAGAGTTTGTGGCTGAAGCGTTTACTGATCGTCAGTTCCAACGTGATCTTGCTAAGATAAACCCTAAAGGCGCACCGCTTAGTTTGTGGAGAAGGTTCAAGGAAATCATCGCACGTTACCTTGGGTTTGATAACTACGGCGAATCAGCACAAGCCGAAACTAATCGCCTAGTAGACAAGATTTTAGTTGCTGCACCTAATACCGCTGGGTTGGACTCAGTGGCAATGCGCTCTACTCAAGACGACGTGCGAGCAAGCCAGCGAGAGATGGCTTCAGTTAAGTCAACTCTAAGTGAGAAAGAAGGCCGCGCTAAGATTAAACGTGATTTTTTTGCGCTGTTCGATACAGACCTAAACCCACGCATGAGGAAACTCATACGGAGTACGTTAGGTGTGCTACCTAACTCGGCGGTGTTTGATGACATCGCTGCTAAAATTCCTTACGCAAAAGAACTCGGTGCTGCAATACTAGAGCAGCGAGGTTTGCTGACTGAATCAGAAAGAACAGTTAAAGAAGCACTTGATCCGATTGTAGGTTGGGCATCTAAAGCGTCTAAGAACACAATGGACACGTTCAACAATCTTGTCTACGACAGCACCATTGATGAAGTAGACCCGTCAATATCGTTGAAAGAAGCCGAGTCTAGGTATCGTAAACAGTTTGTAGAAAAACAGTTTGTAGAAGGTACAGAAGGTACAGAGCAACAGCAGCTAAAAATAGATCGGTATAAAGAATTACGTAGGTTCTATGACAGTAAAGAACTGGGTGCCGAAGGTAGACGAGCGTATAACGAATTACGTGATCTATACAAAAGCATAAATGTTCAGCTACGTGATTCTTTGCTGGGGCGAATAGACGGGTTGGATGTAGACGATAGCGTTAAGAGCAGCCTTAAAAACGATCTGTTTGCTAAGTTATTGGAAGCCGCTAACGTCGAACCTTACTTCCCTCTAACACGTAAGGGTAAATACTGGCTGTCAATAGACAACCCGGCAGACGGTGAAACCGCTATCATAACGTACGAGAGTTTAGGGGATCGTAACTTAGCCAGAGATCAGTTTAGGGACGAGGGCTACACGGTTGAATCTATCGACCCTGACAATATGAAGAAGTATGTAACTGATAAAGCTCCTTCTGGCGCATTTATCGGTAAAATTTTAGGTACGTTAAACGATAAGAAAATACCAGACTCAACACGAGAGCAGATTGCTAGACTTTACATTGAGTCACTCCCTGAATCTTCTTTCACTAAGTCATTGCTAAAACGTAAGAAAAGAATCGGCTATGACATGGATGCGATTGAAGCTGCTAGAAGTAAAGCATACGACCTGTCTCGGCAAGCGGCGCGGATTCGCGGTAGTAATAAGATACAAAACGCAGTCGATAAACTAAACGAAGTCTCTAAGGCACGTAAAGAAGTGCAGAACGACCGCGACAAGGCCGTTATTGAGGAAATGATTGATCGTGCCAACTTTGCGATAAGCCCTCCTACAGACACATATGCTAAAAATGCCAACCGTATGGCGTTTTTGTGGACTATCGGTTTTAACGCATCATCTGCACTGGTCAACTTATCGCAGGTGCCTTTGTTTGCATACCCTATGTTGGCAGGTAAGTACGGATACAAGGGAGCGTGGGACGCTGTAACTGGTGCACAGAAGTTGTTTGTAGGTTCTTACGTACCACACCCTAAAAATAGCTTTTCTAATGACCCCGAAACAAACAAGAAGTTTAGTGAGAAATACACTGTTCCATCACTAGACAATTACTACACACGTACCATTGATGGCAACGGCAACGTAAGCTACTCCGTGCGAACTGACCTAAACTTAGACGATAAAAAAGCAAAAGAACTGGAGCGTATAAAGCCTCTAATAGAGCTTGCCGCTAAACGCGGGGAACTAAACTCGTCTTTCTTGGCAGAAACTTTGAGTGTGGATCAGTCAGGCCGAGAAACAACTTTCGCGGACAAGGTGACTAACTTCTCCGCAATAATGTTTCACAACGCAGAAGTTATGAACCGGCAAACTACGATGGTTGCTGCGTATGACCTTGCGCTAGGCAAGATAACTAATGGTAAGCCCGACAGTGCTACGTCAGCACAGAAGCAGGAAGCGGCAGAAGAAGCCCTGCACCAGACTCAGCAGATCAACGGTGGGGCTACATTAGAAACTGGCCCTCGTTATGCTCGTGAAGGTATTGGGCGCGTAGCTCTTATGTACAAGAGTTATGGCATTCAGATGTACTACACGATGCTGAAGACCGCTAAACAGATGGTGGATGCTCAATTCGCAGGGGATACGGAACTGCGAAACCAAGCGTTCAAACAACTGGCTGGCATACATCTATCAGCACTGTTCTTCGCAGGTGTGCAGGGTCTGCCGCTGTACGGTGCAGTGTCTATGATCTACGACATGCTTCAAGAGGATTATGAAGAGGATGCTGATGAAGCGTTACGTAGTTACCTAGATAACGATGTGCTGTATAAAGGCTTAATATCTGAGGCGACAGGGTTAGATGTATCGCAGCGCGTTAAGCTCACTGATCTACTATTTGAGGCTGATAGGCTTAACAGTGACCCATCTCCAGAAGAATCGTTTATGCACATATTCGGTGGCCCTGCATGGAGCGTAACTTCCAGAGCCATAGAAGGTCTTGACGAGATACGTAACGGTGAGCTAGAGCGAGGTTCGGAAGCCATGATGCCGGGCGCTATGCGTAATTTGTATAAAGCTGTTATACGGTACCCACGAGACGAAGGTATCCTCACACGCCGTGGCGATCCAATTTACGACGACATAACCAGCGGCGATATGCTCACGCAATTCTTGGGTTTCCCACCTGTTGGGTACACTCGTGAGATAGAAGAAACGTCGGCAGCTAAAGGCATGGAGTCTGCTGCACGAGAAAGACGTAGCAAGCTGTTGAAACGATACTACGTAGCTACAAGGTTCGGTGATTCTGACGCAGCCAGAGAAGCACTACAAGAGATGGACGAGTTCAACCGCACAAACATTGTAACTAGACGCGATCCTTCTTTACGTATAACAAGTGACACCATTAATAGATCCATGCGTAGGCACATGGCTACTACCGTCAAGATGCACAACGGCGTGCTGTTATCGCCGTATATGAAGCGTGCAGTAGAAGACGTAGGGTTCTTATAGTGAAACCCCTCGCCGCAGGAAGGGGGGTCTACGACGAGGGGTTGGAGTGAGATAAGACCGATGGAAGGAGACCGCCTGACCTTATCGGAGCGGATCGTACCACATAGGATCACGTTGTCCAATCATGACCATAAAGTTCCATAAATTTCCGTAACCCTCCGTAAACTATAAAATACGCCACACACGTACCCCTAACATGTTACTCTGAAGAAGACTCTGCGCCCTAACATCCCACCCCATCTGGTCAACGCATATATCTTTAACCTGTCGCAGTGCCTTGTCGGTATTGATGCACGGTATGAACACCGAGCTGCCAACCACCATAGAAGGCCAATCGACTACAATACGTACCCCGTCAGGGTTCAGATCATCTAGTTTCAGTACCGTGTCAGTCACGTTCAGGCCGCATCATTATCTTACCGCCTACCATGTAGTACCGCCGTGCTACGTTATGTACAGTGCTAAGGTGCACTCTCATTTGACGAGCTATCGTAGGTCGCCTTATTCGGTCTTCTAATAGACTCAGTATCTGCCGCCGCTTCACGTCGCTTATTGGTGGACTTCGTTGCGCCTCATCTAGCAAGGGGCGCTCTACTTGCGGTTTTGTTTTAGCTACCTCTTGTGCGCGGATAGCGGCCATAAATGTTTTACTCATAATTACCCAATTTCGGATGGCGTAGGCCACGTAGTGCGGCTAATTAGCCGTTTGACTTCCAACCTGTCGCCCCCCACTGCGACTACTATTTGCTTTAGTGGGGTGCCTACAGACTGTAGTTGCCACACTTTTCGTTTCTGCTCGTGCGAAAAAATATCTGTTTCCACCTTGGCTAGTCGTGCGTCAAGGTAGCTATTCTGCATCTTTTCCTGTGCCTTTATCGCTTGCAGAAACATTGTCATATAGGTTGTCCTCTTCTTTTATGTCTGTTGGTGAGTCATCAAACGTATTACATGGAACGGCAATAACGCTGCTAGGCGGTAGTCTATAGTTGGTGCCTTTACCTAGTCGTATCTTCGTACGTTTAGCACCCAGTTTATTTACTAGGTCATCAATAAAAGATGAATAGTTTATCTGCTGCCGCCCACACCATGCTTTTAGTGGTGCAGGTACAAGGTAGGCTCGCTTTAGGTCTGTCTCGTATCGCGCTATCAACTTACCCCGTGGCAGTGCGTCAGGTATTACTATGCTGTCTAACCCGTTATTGCTCTGCTTACGCAAATCATCCGTGCTCTTAATCATCAAGATGTTACTGAAGTTGTCATTCATGTAGTCATTAAGTGTCTGTTCTACAGATACGCCCATATCGCTCACCGATTTCAAATTAGTTTTAAGTAGCTGAATTACCCAATCAGTTAGTTTTGGCACGTCGTAATCCACTAGCCCCAGTTCCTTAGCTATAATTGCTCCACTCATGGTGCAAGCAGCCCCCGCTGACCAGAACCTGTTTTCGGGAGTCAACCCTGCTGCCTTGTCTATCTCTAGCTGCGTGTCACGAACCAGCTTTTTCACTTTGACCAAGTTCTGCATGACGTACTGGATGTACACCACCCCTGCATGACCGTAATGACTGTCTAGCTGTTCCTCGAAGTGGTCAGTCATCTCCTTTTGTTTGGTCTCAGTAAATATCTGCTTCGCCCTAATCTCCATGATCCTCTGGGCTTCAGCTTTCGGCATAGCTTTGAACAGTGATATTTTTTCAATCGCACTCATATTACCTGTGGTAACAGCCAACAACTTCCACGGACTGCCCCGTTCCCGTTCTATGTTAGATCCGCTGCTCATACGCCCCCGCTGCTGACCACCTGATAGCTGGTAGGCTATATCACTCATTTCTTTTTCGGGGGTATTGGTAAGCTCGTCTATGTAAAACGGCAGGTTATGTAGCACCTCACCACGGTTCATCTTCATGGAAGTTGTGTCTTGATCGGTTAACATCAACGCTTTGAAGTGCCCCCATACCGAAGCACCTACCCTCATAGCTGCCGTTTTACCCGCACCGCCAGCTTTATCGTGCAGGTGTAAGGTAGAGCAATTCTGAGGCAAGAACTGCATTAGTGGGGAGCCGAAGGCCGTACACACTACGTACTGGTGCATCTCTAACCCTTCTTTGGTGGTGTAGAAATTTGCCATATCTTTCCACCCCTCCAACGTACCCTTCGGCTTGAAGTAGTGCATGATCGCAGCGGTTGGGGTGGTAGGCGGATTATGTGTGATCTTGTCGGGGCGTACCTCTTTACTACCCACAACGAATGCTTTGCAGTCGTCATCAGTCCAACCAAATTGCCGGTGTGCTGTATCTGCTGTGGCCGACGCCTGTAGTTCATTTACCCATGTAGTCATATATTGCATTAGGTCGTCCATCCTAGTCACTGCGACACCCTGCATTGCCATCTGTTTACGGAATTCATCGCGTGAAGTTACTGCCGTTAAAGGCATCGTAAACTCACGCACTCCGTCTCTTGGCAGGTGTAGCTTTGCTACGATTGACTCCCCGTCCTCCTTGTCATTTAGTCTGCGTGTTACATATAGATCATTGTGGTAGATGGCACGTTCATCAACCTCACCATCAACACTGGTGCTGCGAACGTACACACCACCGTTTATCCCTCTAAAGTAAGGTCGTGGGTAGGCTGGTATAACGTGTTCTGAGGAAACATCTTCACCCAAACCCTCCGCCATTTGTGTAGTTTCTATTAACGACAAATCTTCACTATAAGTGCCATCTTCACTTAATTCGGCTTCAGCAATCTTGCGGCCTAAAGTTATCGGTGACTTGATCTTGCCCCAATGAGGGCAGTCGGTACATATACCTGATTCGCTTTCGTCAAACGTCGTGCAGCGGTACGGCCCCTTAATCAGATCCAGCTTCTTGAGTGTAAGCTCTGGCGTATACTCAGGGTGCTTCTCCGATATTTTTTGTGCTGCTTTCTCACCATCTTCGCAGAACTTGGCTATAGATAGCCCTGCTCTCCACATAGGTTCACTAGCTTCAGCTTGCCCGCTTACTATTCTAACCAACTGCTTACACCCTGCACCGCCCTGACTTTTTACAAGTATGTCTTTGAAGCTGTGCTTAATGTTACGCATCAATGCGTCACGTAGGCTTGCTGGCCCGTCCTCGCCTGTACGCTTTTGGGGAACTGGTATCGTGTCCATCCCCAGCTTACTGGCAAAGTAGTCGAAGTTAACTACGTCAGGCTTACTGTTGATTAGTTGAACTGGCGCAGGAGTCTCGGGCTTATGGTTGTGCGTACCCACTACACGCAATACCCGCGCTGTATCGGCTGGTACGGATGTATCTATATCAAAGTTGTGCTCACTGCACTTGCGCTTGAACTGCTCAGCTACCGGCTTCCACTGCTCTACTGCTACAGGTTCAGACAGCACCCAGTAGACATGTACACCGCGCCCAGAGTTAACCATAAGAGGTTTTGGCAAGTCTAACGCAGTACAAAAGGCTTGTAGCTCTTGCAGCGCCTCCGCTTGCGAAGCAAATTCTTTTTCTGGCCCACAGTCTAGGTCTAAGAAAAACGCCTTTATTTGCTTGGCGTCTTCCCCCTTGCGCGTACCTACTTTGTCGTAATTGCTTAGGGCGAAGTATATGTCCCAGCCATCAGAGTCGTAGTAATCAGCGGCTTCCGCAAGTTCGTCTACTGAATGAAAATATACTTGCCTGTGCCTGCCTTGCGTCAGACTGTTGCGAAATAAGACATACACCCCTTCGTAAGGCAGCACATGCCGTAAAAATTCTCTTGTATCCATGTTTGCACCCAATGCCGAGAGACACTATGGCAGGGATGTCGGCACACCCTCTTCGGTAAAACCTAGCCATAGTGGAGTTATTGCTAAAAGTTAGTCATCCCAACCTTCAACAATGGCACTCAGGTCATCGTCATCCGAGGGTGCAGGTGCGGATTTCTTCACGACCTTCTTGGGTTCCTCCACTGCTGGAGTATCTGGCTCATCGCCAAATTCATCATCCGAATCATCAGCAACGGGTTCCGCGCTGGTGCTGGTAGTATCACTAAACGGGTTATCAGGTTGAGCCACATAACCATCTACGACACCAAAAGGTGAACGTGACTGCATCGGCTTATAGTCAATTACCTGCACACCATTCAGACGTAGGCTTACCCCGTTTTCACGCATCGAATACGGTACAAAAGTGAATGCAAGGTTCACGACACTGCCAGTAGTTAACAGAAAGTCTTTCGGCAGTTCGTTGTTCTTCGCGTCCACTTGCAGTGGGGGCTTGGTTAGGTCAGTGCCGTAAGCGCCTTTTAGCTTGGCCTTACCGACGTAGTTACCGTCATCGTCCTTCTTGAACGGCAGCGGAAACTTGTCGGGCCAGCTTGCTTCTTTCTTAACGTCGTAAGCAGCTTTCATTGCCTTGAACAACGCTTTAGCTTTTGGCTCCGACATTACGAAGGACATCTCGTACGCTGCGCCATCGTCTAGCGGATCGCACTTAACGGAACCGCCCTTACCACCGTTCGCTTTGTTGTCGAACTTATAAGTGGTGTTGATTCGTGGGTACAGCGCCTCGACGCCTTCCACTGTGTAGTACATAGTTGCTTCAGCCATTGTTGTCTCCTTAACTTAGGCTATTTATATCGAACCCTTCCATCTCAGCAAATGGGGAACCGCCGTTGACGTTGTAAGCATCTACGGTAAACGTAATAGCCTGTAACGTGTCATCGTGATCCACCATGAACCGAACTTCATCAAGTTCCTCTTCTTCTAACGGACGCTGAGGGTAGAAAAATAGTTTCGGTACGGGGCTTTCCTCGTCAAAACTTATTCTAGTAACCACAGCTATTGAGGGCGTTCCATGCCCACTTAAAAACTTGGCGTAAGCCTGTAACGGCATCGTGCCCTTACTACGCTCTTTACCAAATATGGACGAGGCAGGTACCTGTAGTTGGTACACCTTGTCTAACACTCGTTCTTCAACAACTGCCAAGCGTTGGTGAAATCTACAAGCCCTACCACTTCCATTGCCTGAACCTCTTACGTTATGCACACAGTCCATACAGCGCATACTTTGCCGTTGATCTTCAGGCACTTCGGGTGCAGGGGTCTGGGTGTTAGCTGACCAGCAATGCGGTAACTTCTTAGTCTTTGGATCGTACTCACCTTTGTAATACGAGCGAGACACTTCCGCCGCATTGACTATGATTACATCTATAGACTCGCTACCGTCTGCCGAGCTTTCCAACCCAGTAAACTTGCTACCCTGTATACTGATTCGGCGCATTAAATGTCCGCATCAGGGTCAAATGATGACGGGTCAAACGCCTCAGACATTTCTTCCTGCATCGCAGGTTGCCCGTTGCTTTTGTAGGCCATCAACGCTTTTGTCACATCTGGCAGTGAAAACCTATGAGTTTTACCTACCTTGACGTAAACACCTTCAGGTATCACCTCATCTCGTACCCATTTTCGGGCCGTCGATACTGACACATTAAAATGCCTAGCGACATCCTCAATCGGAACTAATTGCTCCATCACGCTTTCCTTATAGTCAGAGCGAACTCTGCATCTACGTTCAACCCTTTCGGAAGAAGGTCTGGGTTTTCCTCAAGGAACTCCCTCACGTTCTTCTGGTTGAGTCGCTTGTCTAAGAACTCAGGCACTTCATGCTCCAAGATAAACTTGTGCATAGATTCCCAGTCGCTAGTCCAATACTTCTGCTTCACAGTACGGTAAAACGTACCTACGTCAGTCTTGACACTTTTGATGTCGTTCTCTTTCAAGTAGTCGAGCAGTGCGCTTTTTATTTTGTCTTGCTGATTGACTAACTTGCCATCAGCCTCCTTGAATTCAGTGGACAGTCTTTCCCGTTCAGCCTTAATTTTGAGGAAAACCTCAGTCATTTTCTTAACCGGAACACCACCCACATCTGCTGCATCAGCCATGTTTATATCCTTCCATTGCCGAGAAATGTAATATAAGCGTATTTCGTGAGCTACTCAAGTATTTCCTTGTAAAGGTCAATAATTTTTGTATGTGTGTGTATTTTGTTATCAAGTAATGCGTACACGCGCCTTTCTATGTGTGACCCTTGTAACTGAACCACGGTACACTTGTGATCTTGCCCCGCCCTATGCACTCGTGCGTTAGCTTGCGCGTAAGTTTCCACCGAACTGGTCGGCCCCCACCACACTACTGTGTTTGCAGCGGTCAGCGTTACACCATGTGCAGCGGCTTGTGGCTGAATTACTAGCACTCTGGGCGTGTCCGTTTCTTGGAACTGCTTGAATATACGAGTACGTTCTCCTGCTTTAACTGCACCGCTAATAACTTCGGTAGGTATTTTGTCTTTGCGTAGCTTGTCAGTGAGTAGTTGAATCGTGTGCTTGAACGGCACAAACACCAGAACTTTCTTGCTTGACTCGTCAATAACCTCACGCAGCACCTTATAGCGGTGCTTGATGTCGAACTCTATGGTGTCACCAGAATCGGTGTACACGGCACCAGAACTTATTTGTAGTAACTTGTTCATGTTAACTGCTGCCGTAGCCGCCGTAACGTCTTCTCCTGCTGCTTGCATGACCATCTTGTCTTTAAGTTCTTTGTAGTATTTCTCTTGTTGCCTAGTCAAAGCCACTTGGCGTGTGGTGTAGACCATATCCGGTAGGTCAAGGCATTCTTCTTTAGTGAACCGAATCGCTGGCTGCAATGCGTTAAACACTACTTCGGTAGCATCGTGCTTAGGTACCCACTTGAAGTTGGTTACTTTCACCATGACCTTATCGCGGAACGACCCCATAAAGCGTGGCACACCCTTCGGGTTAACGAGTTTAGCCAAACCATACGCATCTAACGGGCTTTGTGCGGCAGGAGTACCCGTCATCATCCAAAGCCATGTGTCTGGAGTGAGCAGCTTACCTAATGTTTTCCACCTGTTTGTTTGCGCGTTCTTGTAGTGCGTTGCCTCGTCAACAATGATTAGATCGAACCCACCGTTGGCTATCTCGTCCGCGACTATCTCCACACCGTCATAATTTATTATGACGAACTCTGCTTCGCTATTGATTATGGCAGCGCGTTTTTTAGCCGAGCCATAAGCCACATCTACCTTGCGGTGCATAGCGAAGTCGAACAGATCGTTGCGCCACGCTGAATCCATGATTGATAAAGGGCATATCACCAACGCTCGCTTGATCCGCCCTTGGTTCATCAGAAAGTCTGCTGCCCATATAGCACTGGCCGTCTTACCTGTACCTTGCTCGTTAAAGCAGAACGCACGTTTATGAAGTGTAAGAAACCCTGCGGTAGTCTTTTGGTGCTTAAATGGTTTGTACTTACCTGTCCATCTGTACTTACCTTCAATGGGTGATGGCGCGTTTATATTCAGATTCTTGAGTACGTGTGTTTCGTCTACGCCCCAGTTAACTACCACACGATTGCCTGATAGCTCCTTACTTTTTGGTATTACATCAGTGACCTTACGTGGGTTACGCAGCCGCATCAGTAATGCTTTCCCTTCTATAATCTTCATTTACCCTTCCATGCAAAAAGGCGTGAAAGGGGTCTTCCCCAATCACGCAAACTAAATTAGCCCCGCCTTCGACCACACTGACGGGAAAGTGCTAAACAGGTAAGGATATACCTTGGTCTTATCTCGTTCGCTTTGGCTTCTTACCGTTACGGCTGCGGTTAGCACTCTTGCTTTCCACCTTGTAGCCATCTCTATTGCTGCCCCCCTTACTGAGCATCTTGTTATGGCTAACGTCCTTCCCCTCACGTTTGTCAGCCTTGCCGTTCTTATTAGCATCACGCCCCACCTTATCCATAGCCCGACGAGCACGTTGTCGTTCCATACGAGCTTCATGTGCGGCACTACCCACTGGCGGGTTCTTCTGCTTCTTGCGATCTGCTTTATTCTTATACGGCATTAGTTCTTTCCGTTGTGTGGGCACTCCAACACTGGGCACCATGCTTTACATAGCCCGCTTGGGTTAGGGTTCCACGTATCATTCTCAAAAGCTGTTTCCATGTCGTTGTAGTTATCCAACCACTTAGCCCACAACCTTTCCTCGTCTTCAGTTGTGTACCGATCCCGTATCAGGTCGTTACTCACTACAAACAATAAGCCAGCCCGAACAGTCTCTACTTCGGGGTAATGCTTAAAGGTAGCTAACGCCATTAGCTCTAGCTGTCCTTTGTCTGCGTATCTTGCCGACTTGCCTGTCTTGTAGTCAATCACCCATGCAAGGTTTTCTTCGCGGTTCAAAATTACAAGGTCAGCAATCCCTCGGAACCAAACATTACCGTCAAAGAAGCTACATGCTTCTAGGTCTTTGGTCAGCCCCATCTTTATCTCGCACAACTTCTCGCCTTTCTTAGCGTTCAGTGCGTCGAGCATACCTTTCGCATAGTTAAACCGTGGGTCTAGTTCACCACCGTCACGTATGTATTCTTCCGCAGCTTCGTGAAAAGCTGTTCCATACAGCGTGGCTTCAGACTCCTTGAACGGATACTGCTTGAGTATTTTCTCGTGGTAAAACTGCTTGGGGCATTGCTGGAATGCCTTAACCTTGCTGAATGACCACGGCGCTACACTCATGCCGATACTACGCTCTCGGCTCTCAAAGTTTCTTTGTGGTCAGCCCAAAACACATCATCAGGTAAAACGAAATTAGGCGACACTTGCGCCCATTCAATTCGTAGATGAGGAAACCTACGCCTATGACGCTCTAACACCTCATACACAGACTCAATACTTTTATACATACCGTCCATGTATGGCGTACCAACAAACAAAACCACGTACTTCATGCTTCACAATCTCCATAAGCTACTGCTATACCGCTCTCACATTCAAGCGGCAACCCTTCTGCCCACTTGGGCACGTAACGCATACAGCGTTCAATGTACTTCTGAGCTTCTTCAGCCTCATCCATTGGCACACACCCAATAACTGAGTCGTGTACTGTCAACACTGCGCGATACTTCTTTGCTATAAGTAGCATCTGTTCGCCAATTATACAACGAGCGATGCCTTGGCAGACATTCTCTATTGCCTTACCACCATATATCTTGGTTCGGCCTCGGCGTGTCCTATAAGTGTATTCCACACCCTGCTCGTTCTGCTCTCCATGTAGATCGTCATAACGCATCAGTAGCTTGGAAGGTAGACGTATAGCGGAGCGATCCCCCAATACCTCAACTACGCCTTCCTTACCAAATTGCACCGTATCACCGCGCTCCATACTGGCAATCATGTTCTGAGCTTCGCGCCATACATGACTGATTCGCCAGTTGGTATCACGATAAATGTTTATGATGCGCCGCGCTTCGTCTAGTTCTATGTCTGTACCAAACGTCTTTAACTGTGCTTGGAATTTGACTGCGCCCATACCGTAACCAGCCCCAAGTATCGTAGTCTTACCGACGAACCGCTGCTGTTTACTGACCTGATCTTCTGGTATGTCGTAGATCCGTGCAGCCATCTTGACGTAGACATCTTCCTTGTTACGGAATGCCTCGGTCAGATCATCCTGCCCAGCGAACCACGCCAGCACACGCGCTTCAATCTGCGACGAATCACAGTCAACCAGCGTGTAGCCGTCAGGTGCGGTGATGCTTCTCTTTAACATCTTACCGTCAGGCCCACGGCTCGGTAGGTTCTGTAGGTTGATCTTGTCATCCCCACCCCACCGACCAGTGTGCGCTGCATAGTACCTCACAGGAACCGGCAGAGTTCCACGCCCCGCGATATCTATAAACCGCTGAGTGCGCGTTTCCTCCAACGTACTTTTGTTGCCCAATCGTGCGGCCACCAACGCTTGCACTTCTGGATTCTCGTGCGCTCCAAGGCCCTTAAAAGCCTCATCGGTTTTAGCGAATGCGTAGGCTTCTTTGCCGGTAGTTGAACTGATTTTAGTAGGGGGTGTTACACCCTTGGAACGTAGTAGTTCTGCAAACTTCTCGTTACTCATCAGCTCCTTTTTATCTGCCACGCCAGCATCTACTAACAGCTTATCCTTACGCGCTTTGATGTCGTATAGATGATCCTCAAGTAAATCACGGTCTAGCTTCAGCATAGGTTCAATGAACATACGCAAGGTGCAGTCAATAATCTTTAGCTCCTGCTTCGGGAACCCCCGTGCCATGATGTTGAACAACTTATATGTAAGCTCAACGTCATTGATACAGTAGTCGCCGTAACGATCTAACTCGTCATCAGTAAAGTCCTCACGGCGTTTGCCCAGAGCGTTTACTATCTCAGTGCCCTTTTCCCCGACAGCATACCGTTCTGCAAGTGCCTTGAGACTTCCACCAACTTCAACCCCGTGTACAGCACGGCCAATGCAAAGAGTGTCAGCCCACACGCGAGGATGAATATCAAAGAGCCAAGACAGTATAGCGCCATCGAACATAGTGTTATGAGCCAGCACCATACTGTTTGCCCAATCGAATTCATCGAAATACCCTTTAAGCTCTTCATGTGTCCCACTCGCCCACTCAGTGTCGCCGTTGTTGACCTTCACAGATACACCGACCACTTCAAACCGAGAGTCGCGTATGTACTCCTCGGTTGTCAGTTTAGTCAGCGAAAAGTCTTTATCATAGAAGGTTTCAAAGTCCAGTGTTATAAGATCCACTACTCTGACTCCTCCACCTCAAGCACTTGCTGTATATCGCATCGTACAATCTTGGGTACCTCTAAGTAGTTACCTTCACCATCTTCGGCAGCAAAACGAGCTTCTTCCTCGTTCTTGGCCTCGACCTGTACGCGCCTACGTATAGTTTCTTCTAACGTGATGTTGTACTTTTTCACGTTACTTTCTCAGTAGGCGTTCGATTTCAGCACCTATATAGAAGCGGATCTTCTTGGCGTCACGTAGTTCGTCGCTGTGCGAGGCTTCACCCATGCGGTAACACGCTCGGAATATCTCACCGATCTGTGAGTTCATATTCTTGTGCGAGATCAAGTCTTGCAGTTCACGCGCCCCATCAGGTAACTCGTAATAGGATGCAGTGCTACCGTCACTCACTTGTGCGCCCTTCTCCAGCTTCTCTTCCAATAGCTGTGTTTTAGTTACCTGTGGTTTGAGAACACTCTTGTTGGTTTCTTCTGTAGAAGCTGTTACACGCTCAAACCCTAGTTCCTGTAATCTTACAGCCAGTAAATCAATATCTAGGTTAGGGTTAGTCAGCACATCCAGCACTGCATCTTCTCTCTCGACTGAAACTTCCTCAACCCGCAACGACTCTGCCTTGGGCCTGTAGTTCTTAGATCTAAGAGATGGAGTTAGATCTGGCGTGTCGGCGAGTGGAAGCATCGCCTCTCTGCCGCGTTTGGCTATGTCGTTTTTCGCTGCCCATGCCAAGTTGTACGATACCTTACACGCATCCGCAGCGGTACGCGCATCAGCATCAGGATTTCTCAAAAGGTATCTAAGGCACCGCAAAGATTTGCTTGGGCCATACGAAAACATCTTATATTCACTGTAAAGTTTATTTTCCATTTCGGTCTCCTGTTTGTCAAAAATCAAACGCCAACTGACGTTCGCTCACTTCCCTTTCATTGAGGATGTCCGCAACTGTATGCACGTTGTCCTCGTTCACTACGGCAGAGATACCCCCCGATGCCGTAATCTGTTTTAGGTTCATGTCTTGCAGTGCGGTGGTCTTGCCTTTACCAGCCTTGCACTCAATACCAAAGAACCTCCCTTCGTAGCACCCGACTATATCCGGTACGCCACTCTTACCATAGCCACCCGTTACAGGGTAGAAGTAGTATGCTCCTAACTTCTTTAGGGCATCAGCTACTTTCTTCTTTACCTTTGCCTCCGGTGTCATTGCCATTCTTAATTTCCTCCAATAGCTTCGCTACATTCGCAGTGAGTTTTTTGATCTCACGATTGTTTGCAGTGATAGCCTTGGACAGATAACTAAAGTTTTCGCACATGTCGTCAGTCACATAAGTCAGCTTCTCAATAGCTTTGTAGCTACCTAGTAGCTCCTCCAACTGTTCGTTACTCACATCCATCTCAAGCGTAACCTTACCCATACGTTCTCCTTGGGAACTGGTTTCGGTGGTTTCTAGTCATATACCCAAAAGCCATTCTCACTGGAGCGCATTCCTACACCTTCTACTTCAGGGCTGTTTGGCTCCAACATAGATAGAACCGTAACCCTTTCTTGTAGTAATGCAGGGACGCGCTTGCCGTAATAGTAGGTTCCAGCCAAGTACGAGTCAACACATTCTATACCAAGACATGTCACTTCCCACGTACCTGTATGCTCACATATCTTTATATGGTAGATAATCCCTTCATGTGTTAACTCGTTACGGTGTACTCGTAGTTTGGTGATATCCGCAAGCATACGTATATAATGATGAGCCTGAAGGTTCTTATTAGTCAGTAACATAGAACATATCATCCGCATGTTTCATGCCGACACCCCGTACATAATGATTAGGCTCGGTCATGTTTAGCACCGATAACTTACCTACCAGATTATCGAACTCAGGCTCACCTTCATAGGCACGATTGCGGGGTGTAAACCTTACCGTGCGATACACAAACTCCGTACCTACCCAAGCAGTATCTAGGTACTGCCGTCCACGTTTATCTTCACCGATATGTACGAACAGCGGAGTAGCCCCTTGTCCTTGCAACTCTGCAAGATATTCATGTGTCTGCACTAACTCGTATGCGTCATCGTGAAAACCTTGATCCCCTAGTCGAGCATTGCCTTTGACCTGACTTCTTAGGTAGGAAAACACTTGAGTGTCAACGCCCACCATCCCTAGATTTTTTAGAAGGTTTACGACTTTAGACTTAACGTCCCCTAGTTCTTCGTCACGCGCTGTCTTGTAGTCCTTAACACTCAGCGATGCTAACTCGCCAATAGTCCAAGGCACTGCATTTGCGGCTACTTTCTTAACAGCCGTACTCATGTTCGTACTCCACAATCGTACGTATTCGCTGTGCGTTGGGCCGAACCTTTCGTTCCTAATACCTCTAGCTTCTACGCCGTACTTTTCAAGAATGTCGTTATACAACAACGTCCCTAGAACATACGGCTGGTGCGGATCGTAGAACCACAACTCACGGCGAGCACCTACCACAGGCGCAAACTTTACATGAGGTAACTTCTTACCCACAGCTTGAGCGAATACCAACAATGCTGGATGCACCATACTTGCATCCTCCCCCATGTCGAACCTAGCATCTAAAGTGCTAGTACGTACCCAGAACTCTTGTTCTGGTTTTCGGGCGCTTTCTGCATTTCCCATATCTACCGTCATAACTATTCTCCTTTCGTTACTGTAACTAAACCACAGGCTCGGTTAGCCCACTGATTAAATCTTGCACGCACTTTCTTAGCATCTTCTGGTGTATGAGCGTATTTCATGTCAGAGTTTACCATAAACATGGCTAACAGAGGCAGTCGTAGTTCATGGTCATCACTCGTTATGATGTGTTGTACGTTGTCTCCGTTATACCTTACATTGGCGCTGAACGCCCAGCCTTCTATCACACCTGCATTGCGTAACGTATCTTTCACGCCGCGCACGTACTCCCAATCATTCGTAGGCAACATCTGCCCCACAGCACACGCCCACTCCCAAAACGTATCAAGGTGTGGTTTCAGTTCCTTCTTGCGTTCCTTATCTACCTTGGACTTGGGGTTCACTGGTACGAACTTAGGACTGATTAGCTTCCACTCACTAAAAACAAGATCGGTTATAGAGTAAATCCGTTTAGGTACATGCGCGGTACGTGCAAACTTCAGATACTTCTGGTCATCCTCACGTTGAAAGCCATAAGTTGTTTTCTGGTAATAGTTATTCCACCGTCGTTCATCGACTGACTTACTCTTAGGCAAGTAGTAGACCTTACCGGCTCCTATGTGTTGCCTTCCATTTTTCCCCACAACGAAGCGCATGCTATGGGGCAAGAACTCAGATAAGAACGTGTACCTACTGTTGTGACCGTAGTCACCTGTACCGTTGCGTATCTTGATTGTCTCTAGGTACGAACCATCGGGCTGCTCCATGATCTCCCACACAATAGGTGACAGGTTGTACGTATCCTCAATCGGCATAGGTAGCGCAGGAGTGCCATGAGAAAATATAGGATCGCCCCACTGACCATCACATAGGGCATAACACGTTTCAGACAACTTCCTAACGTGCTCCCACTTGCGACTACGGTTACGACCAGCCGGTCTCAGGTTGTCCTGCTTGGTGTGGTTCTTAGACACCATAGGCTTGGTGTCGTTGTACTTGCGCTTTACATGCCAGAACGAATCTAGCCCCTGCTTGAATCCATAAGCCATGTCGGTCTCCTACATACTGCTTGTTTGAATGTGCGCGACCTTACCGTTGTCAGGTGTCGCACTCTTGTTGTCGAGGATGCACCACAGTACAGGGCAGTCCCACGTACCCCAGTCACCGAACAAGTAACCGTCAGTCAGTACAACAGCCGCTTGTGGTTTGATGTTGTGCTCCTGCATGTGATCAGTCACACAGTTGACATCCGTGCCGCCGCCGCCCATGACCTTGGTTGACTGTGTCAGCATACCTAGCTCGTGGGTGTCGTATGACTCGTCACCTACAACACGGTGTCCCCAGTACAGTAGTCGTACCTTGTCAGGCTTGACGGTAGTGCAGATCGACTGTACTTCTGATAGGAACAGGGCAACAGCGCGGTCACTGATAGACCCTGACGTATCAACGGCAATGACTAGCTCGTCAATCTTCTCGCTGATACCGCTAGGCATGTACACATCAGCACCAATGTATCTGCGGTTGGGACGCCGCCATGTGGAGTAGTCGTTGCCGGTGCATGTGGTCTGGATGAACTCGCGCAGTACCTCACGCCAATCGACCTGCGGCTGCATAAGCTCGGTAAGATTGCGGTTGCCGTTAGCGCCTAGCTTACCGGCGATAGTGCTGCCCTGACGAATGGCAATGTCGATCTCTTTCTCAAGTTCGTTGACCTCATCATCAGATAACTTGTCAGCACCTTCCCAGTCATGCTCGTCGAAACCTTGGGTGGAAGACGTACCTTGTGCACCATCACCTGACTCGTTACCTCCTTCACCGTCACCCTCATTATCGCCGCCGTTGTCGAGTGCAGAGAAGATAGCAGCCGTGTCCATCCATGAACCGTCAGCGTTGCGGAACCGCTCATCATAGAGACCTACGATCTCACCGTCCTCGTCACGAGGCATGGTGGCAAAGCCATCGTCCTTGTTCTCATCGACCAGCTTGCCGTTGATGTTGTAGTCACACGATGCGTTAGCAAGAGTAGGATTCTTCTCGTTCAAGTGCTTCCACGTTATGAGATGGCGATACATCTTGTGGTAACACTCGTGCAGCATGACAAACCGTAGCTCTGCGTCAGTCATTGAATCAACGAATGCGCGTCCGTATAACTCGTCACGTCCATTGGTACAGGCTGTTGGTATCTCGTCGCTGACAGTCTTGGTGCCGATAGACAGCACACCGGCCAGAGCAAGGTACCGCTCGTGACTCGTGATGTCCACGTATGCCTTGGCGATGCGTTGCTCCGCCGTTAGCTGTTGTTGTAATGCAAACATGTTACCTCCTTACACCTTGTCCGCTGCGAACATGTGTCGATTCTCTATAGACCACTCGGTGAACTGCTTGTTCTGCATGACCATAGACTGCTTCTTGGGAATGTACTTCTTAGCGCGTACACCATTGGCGAATAGACCCTGCGCTTCCTTGTCGAGCCGCTGCATGTAAGTCATCCATGCGTCCACCCAGTCACGCTCAATCGTAGCCAGTGCGCGAAACGTCACCATGCACTGTGCTGGTTTTGCTGTCGGCACGATGGCGTTGTCCGGATTGTTCTTGATTGACTCCAGTGACGGTAGCTGGTCGGCCAGCTTGAGGAATGCCATGAAGTCCATAGCTGCGCGAGCACCGATAGTACCGATCAACGCTGCTGTTAACGTGTCATCGTCAAGTCCCTCACGGTTCTTCAGGATGTCGCTCGCTGCGTGTAGCGAACGTGGTGTACAGAACGCTGCTCGGTCAACGGCTTGCGGGTGGAATATGTACTGGTTGTCATCTGGATTCGGCACATCACGGAAGTCCTGCATTGTCTGCGGGTTGTCCTTGACCCAGCCAAGTATTGAGTGATCGACACCGTTGCTGATACCCCACTCGACCCATGACATAGCGGCGGGTTTCTTAGTCTCTACAACAGTGATGCGATTCCTAGCGTGTGCTGGTAACAAGTCACCCACACCCTCAGAGCCAAGGTTGGTCGTGGCGAACACAATAGAGTCGGGGTGCAGCGTGTAGCTGCCGATCTTGCGTTCGAGTATCAGACGTAGCAGTGCGTTCTTGACTGCGGGGTTGGCCTTACCGAACTCGTCAATCATCAGGATGATCGGCTTGTCCTCGTGGGCACCTAGCTCTTCGTTGGTCGCATAGGTGACGTATGGCACATCTTGGTTGACCTTGATGTTGGGCAATGTGATGTCGCCCAAGTCCTTGGTCGTGCAGTCGAAGTAGCAGGGTACGTGATTCGACAGATCAGGGTCAGCGGCGAGTGAAGTAAGTAGTGATGACTTACCTGTACCCATGTGACCTTGGAGTAGAACAGTGCGGTGATGCCCCGTTGCTTTGATTAGCGCCTCGGCTTGGTCGAGGCTCAGTGCGTACATGTTTTGTGCATAGCTCATGGCTTGCTCTCCGTTTCGTTTAGTGTTTGTTATAACGTGTTATAACATTTGGTTTGGTTGTAGTTGGTAATACCCCATACCATGTGACCATTATACAGGGTATTACATGTTTTGTCGAGGTACCTAGTCACTCTACAGATCGAGGGAAGGTAGGTTATCCAAGATACTCTGCACCTCACGCTGCTTGTTGAGCCGCGCAGATTCGTTGTGCTTGAGCATGTCGGTACTGACACCGTACAGCGTATCTTCCAGTTGGTTGGTGATGGCAGTCATTTGCGTGTCACCTGTTAGGTTGAAGTCGCGCAGCATCCGTATCAGATCCAGTGACGTATCAAACACACTGTCGTACAGCTTGTTGTACTTCTGGTTGCCCTTGTCATCGACCTCATCCTTGGGGGCAAGCTGCCGCGTGATGGTTTCAAGGTTAGTGCGTACCCGCTGCCACAGATCGCCCACCGCAGAACTTATGCTGTTGGAGTAGAAGTCCTCATACTGCTGACGTATTACCTCCTGCTGTTCGTTGGGTATGTCGAGCCGGAAGTCGCCAGCGTCAGGCAATGGTTGTGTCGATAGAGTCCAGCCGAACTTGCGGCTAAGAGTTTCCACGGATGGGTAGTCATCGTGGTCGAACATCGCACCTAGTTCTTGCGCTTGCTGCATAGCGTTAGCAATACGCCACTGGTACGCAGTCTCGAACGCAGTGTACAGCCTCCAGAACTCTTGCTCTAAACGTGTCATCTCCGCGTGGTACTCGAAGTAGAGGGATGTCGGTATGAGCCGCAGTCCCATGTCAGACCACGGCAGAGTCATGGCGTAGTGAATGTTACGTGCGTTACCTACGAACTTCTTGAGATCGTCAAGCTCGGTACAGCCAGCCAACAGGTTCTTGTTGTAGTTACCCGCTCTATCCGACGCGCCATTGTCACGAGCGACTTTCTTGCTCACTGACTTGTCCAGCTTGCGAGCAGTCCACGTTGATACGTTTAGCTGCACCAGCATCGCAGACGAACTAATGCTCGGCACGTTGTTGGGGTTGATGGTTGGTTTCTCGGTTAACCGCTTATGTATCAGCGTGTCTGTTTCTTGGTTGATTTGCTGAATGTTGTTTGCTTGTTCCATTGGAACCTCCTGTTTGCTTAGTGTTTGTTATAACGTGTTATAACGGTTTTCGATTTAGAAATAGTTGGTACGCAGCATCGCGTACTGGTTTGGGTTGCTCGACCCATTCATCTGTTGCGTCAAAATACGAGGGTGCTGGCTTGTCAGGCAGAGATGACTTACCCGCGCCTCCTTTGTAGTGTTCCACTTCTCTTTCATACACAAGCACCGCGCTCTTGCGTAGTGCCGACAGGTTGATGGTGTTGTGGCGCGAAGAGTCTAGGTACTGAGTGCCACCCTTGATATACACACGCTCTGGCATATTTAACAGACTGAACAGCGCGTTGAGCCGCGACTGTGTGGTGCGTGACGACCAGCCAGCATTGCTTACCCATAACTTCTTTACCCCATCCCGATTCGACATGGTGGCA
>Ga0208298_1000270_pt1 | contig 23792 bp, 28 predicted proteins | sample 14BtaG_FD_184088 | JGI IMG/M metagenome (GOLD analysis project Ga0208298, IMG submission 184088) | Marine viral communities from the Subarctic Pacific Ocean - 14B_ETSP_OMZ_AT15311_CsCl metaG (SPAdes) (version 2) | ecosystem: Environmental > Aquatic > Marine > Oceanic | place: Pacific Ocean... | reverse complement strand
GCTCTAATAGGGTTTTCTTCATATAATTTATCAATTATAGATTGGACTCTGGCTTCACTTATATTAGGAGCAATAAACTCTCCTTCCATTAAAGCGTTTACTCGTTTTTTGTTTTTTAATCTTATTCCCACTCTATCTTCAATTTCTGTAATGTCCGCACCCATTTCTTCCATATCTTTTATAACTTGATACATTCTACTTTGTGTATCGTAATTATCTGTTAGATATTCTGTCATGTAGCCTATTCGACCATTTAGATCTATATTAGGACTATAAATATTAGATGAAAATTTTCTTTGTATGTTTTCTAAATCTTTTGCATATGATGTAACAATAAAAGGTAAACTATCCATAGGTTTTGCTTCTTCTACACGAAGTCCCGACATCAACGCAACTATCTCTGTTGCACTGTCATAAGTGGTCCCGTAATCAGTAAAGTTTTGAGTAACCCCTTTCCATACTCTTCTTGAACTTCTAGAAGCACCCGGTTCTAATTGAGATAATAAATGTCCTAAAGATGCATCAATAACTTCCATCGCTGAGTCTTGCGGGTAATAAATGGTTCGACCTTCTTTTGTTTTACCACCTCTAATAGTCAAATCAGCTACAGCTCCTGCTCCAATGGATTCTGAAATAAAAGGAGATAAAAATTCTGTAAATGCTCCCGGTGTATCATTTAAAGTGTCATAAATTAAAGCATTGTAAACAATTCTACTTGCACTTTGATTAGTTAACGTACCATTCCCGTATGCATTTAATACTGCATTAATAGGTCTTAACATTGAATCATAAGGATTAGTGTATGAGAAGTTAAAATATTTAAAGTTTCCGTTTTCATCAGACTCAGTCAATGGAATTAGTGTTGAGTTTTTTTGATAGTCTGGTGCAACCGATCTTTTAAATGCATCCATTTTATCAGAAGATACACCTGTTATTTTTTCTGATGCTTCAGCAATAATTGTGCCTGTTCCACCAAATACAGCGGAAGCTCCGACTAGTCTTCTTGCTCCCATCTGTCTTATAAATGGATTGGTGCTAGTTAATTCTCTTGCACCTATCTCAATTAAGTGTGCACTTGTTCTTAAAATTTCTGCAGGGAAAGCTACAAAGTTACCTAAAGGTAAGTTTCTAATATTTTTAATTATAGCAGGAACTTTACTGTACGTAGGAATAGTGTTGGTTACTAGATAAGCAGAGATATCTTTTACGTTTTTAAAGTTTTGAACTAACGCTTCCTTTTGATTTAATAAAGATTGTTTGTTTGAATTGTCTGCTGATTTTAATGCATCATCTATTTTGGCTATGTCATCGTTTGCTTTAGTTAATTGTGTAGCAACATCTTCTTGTTTACCTACTGTTCTATACCAGTCAATTATATTTTCTCTAATAGCTGCATCTCCTTTTAAACCTTTTGAGCTGTATTGAAATGCTTGACCCAATGCGTCTTGATAAAAATCATCTGCATAAACTTTCCAAACGTTGTCACCCCCTTGATACAAATCAAAAGCTTTTTTAACTGTTGGATTACTCATTAAAGCTGACATAGTAAATCTACCCTTCTTAGCTTTTTCTAAGATGGCTTTAATTTCATTGACCTCAATGTTTTGGTCCACAACACCTCTAGCTATTCTATCTTCCATCTTCTTTGCTACATCCGCAGCACTTACAAATTTACTTGGGAAAATATCATCGGCCATTAATTTAAATGAATCTGTAAGACTTACTCTGCCACCAATTAATCCACTGGCTAATGCAAAAAAAGAAGCGGTAGATACGTTTCTTATTTGTGTCATTGGTGAGAATACTGTTTTACCAATTTGACCAGCAGCTTTAACTGACATCAAAGCACTGTATAATGGAATGTCATACATTCTAGTTAAGTATTCTTCTGTGCCTTTAACAGCATTTGCTATTTCTGGTGTCGTATATAAACCTGATGTTTTTTGTCCGTCTCTTGATAATCCACCTTTAAATAATTTACTTTCAAATAAATCAAATGTTTTACTACCAGGTGCCATGTCTGCTTTAACTGATGTTAACTTATTTGCATTTGGAATACCTTTATTGATTGCTTCATTGACTGATCTAAAGGCATAACCATTCTTTAATGCATTGTCTGCGAACTTATCAAAGAATTCTTTTTTATAAACTTGTTTAGCTGTTTGTAAAAAAGTATCTGTTACCGCAGCTCTATAATCTTTTAATGGTTCTAAAAAAGCACCTTGTACTTTAGATAAGCCTTCATCGTCCATAACCTTTTTCATGATCGTAGGCATGTCACCACCAGCTTTTAATAATTTTCCTGTTGAAGTAAACACTTCAACTTCTTTACCTTCTTGAATTACTTTTTTAGTTATATCTAACAGCTGGCCTTTTTTACCTATTCTAAAAGTATCACCTACTAATTTAAATAAAGTTTCAGGACTTCTATTACTTTCAATTAAAGATTTTTGTAATTGAGCCATAGTGTTATCTGCCGATAATTCTATAGCTTCTTTTCTAGTTATATTTTTACTTTGCATTAAATCTGTTATTAATTCTGGAGTTTCTGCTTCTAGTTTAGGTATAGTATTTTTAATAAAAAATTCCTTGGCTCCTGTTACTTTTTGTGGGTCAAACTTATAAGCTTTGTTTTTCATTACACTGTAAACTTGTTTTAAATAAGCTCCACCATTTGCTACAATAGTTGCTCCAAGATCCGCTAACGCTTCATCTGTATTCTCTGATAATAATTTACCATACTTTAAACCTAGTTCATTTATGTTTTCTTTTAATTGTTTGGCATTTTTCTGTGTATTTTTAGGTAGTTGATTTAAAAACTCTAAGGCTTCATCTGAATCTTTATATAAAGGTTTACCATCAACAGTAGTTCTTACTCTTCTAGCTTGAATGTAATTGTATAGAGTATCATTGTTTTTTAAATACATTGCATCATCTACAGCAGTAATTGGTTTAGGATATTTTAATCCAGGTGTCTGTAAATATTTAGGTACCTCTAGTAAGTCAGCACCTTTTGCTATTTCTTTAAATTGATCATCAATTTGATTCATTATTTTAACCAAACCTTTTTCATCTTTTTGAACTAGGTTTTCGTACGTTCTTAAATCCTCTGCTTGACTAATACTTATAGGTCCATCTGATTTAAATGCATTTTTAACGTTGTCTAATTTTTTAAGTAGTCTTTCTTTTAAGGGTGCGTTTGCATCTGTAGAATAAAACTTCCAATCTTTTGGATCAGGTATACCTAATCCTTTTCTTAATTTAGTTGTTTGATTTCCTAAAAACTCAGCGGTGTTTCTTGCTCCAACACCCACAGTCTCACTACCAATTAATTTACTTAATGGATTAAATACTGTATAATCAACTGCTCTTAACGCAGCACTTCCTACCGGTTTGACTATATATTTTCCTGCAGGCATTAAACCATATTTAACACCTAACGTTCCTGCTACTGGTAATGCAGCAGTAATACCACCACCTAACACAGCTCCTTCTGCACCAAATCTAATTTTTTCTTTAAAAAATTCTGCAGCCTTAGCAGATCCTTCAAGCTCATCACCTTTATACGCTTCACCAAATCCCATTGTCTCACTAAGAGTAGTAAGGTCGCCAGGCGTCGATACTGCAAAGTCTGTAATACCACCAATACTTCCATAGTAACCTGCACGTTTTGCAAGCTCTGCACTTTTAGCGCCAATGGTTGGAAGACTATTTAGTTTTACAATTTGACTTGCTTTACTTAATTTTAAAACACCGTTAGCAATTTTAACTGCAGCACCTGCTGGTAATGCAAACTGTCCTAAAATAGAAGTAATGTCTCCAACAGCGGTATCTGTTTCAGGAGTTATCTTTTCAAAAATATTATCAATTGCAGTAATTAAATTTGTATCTGCTAAGTAATCAATAGGGAGTGCACCTAATTGTAATAAACCTTGAACAGCTTGACTAATACCTTTAACAGCACCTACTGGAATATCAGTAAGGTAATCTAAAGCGCCAACTGTTTCTGGTTGAATATTTTCTGCAGGTTCAGAGAAAAGACCGCCAAATATACTGTCGTCTTGTTCAGCCATTTAACCTCCTATGCCGTTTGTGCTGGTAATACTAAAGTCACCCCGTATTTTGTATTAAACTTTGATACATCACCTTGAGTTCTAATGTAAGCAAAGTCTTGTAAAGCTTCATTACTGTTGGCTAATAATCTAATTACATCATCAGTAATTTCTTTCGGTAGTCTGTTTCTTAATTCACTAAAAGATAATTTTTGTACTTGAGCCGTTGGTGTTTCGCCTTGACCTACTGTTTCAGATACTTCCATAGCAGTTGTTTCTATACCACCACCTAATTGTTTTTTAACTCTTCCGCCGTTTTCCATTTGTAATGCTCCAGTCACTTGTGCATCTGCTAGAGCAACTATATCTGCTAAATTAGGATTTTTTAAAACAACTTGTCTAGCTCTTAAATATTTATTGTATGCTTTTTTATAACTATCTGAATCTTTGTCTTTTATTCTAGATAATTTAGTAGCTAAGGTATCTAAGTTTGTAAGAAGTTTTGAATCTACCGCACTTAAACCTTGGTCTTTTTTACCGCCGATAGTATTAATTATTTCTTTAGTAATATTTATTTCAGCTTGAGCTGCTTTTTTCTCTGCATCACTATAACTTCCAGTTGTATCACTTACAATTCTCTGTAGTCTAGATAATTTGTTAAATTGTTTTTCACTAAAACCTTCTTTGCCTGCAGCAATTTTAGCTTTCTCTATTTCTTTAGTTGCAGTGTACGCTAACTTAGCAATGTCTTTTCTATCTTTTTTCTTACCAGCCATTATGCCTAATAATGATTTGTTTAAGACTGCAGCTTTGTCTGCAATAGTTCCTGGTGTGCCAATCGCTTCAGATAAAGCAATAGCTGCCATACCTTTGTCATCATCGTCACCTAATAATTTTTCTAGTTTAGATTTTTCTTCTTCATAAATACTATCAAATGTTTTTTCTTTAGGTTGATCGTCATCTGTATCTGTTTTCTTTTCTGCAACGACTGTATCAACAATCGATTCCATGTTAACTTCTTTAGGTCCTGCATTAGGTAAGAAACCCGCTTCCTCACCAAATAATTTTTCTTCTGGTTCTCTGTCTTTTGTTCTTCCAAAAAATTTTGGATATTTTCCTGTTTCAGGATCCATAAACAAAGCATCGGTAAAACTAATTTTTTCGCTATCACCTTTTTCAGCTTCTCTTAATCTTTTTGTATAATCTTCAAACTCAAATGCTCCTGTTTCATCAAACGTAGAAGAAGGTTCATCTTTCATAATCTGTAATGCCTCAAGATTTTTAGGTCTATTTAAATATGCAAGTCCTGCTACCGGTGCAAAAGGTAATGTCATAAGACCTGCTGTGCTAGCTGATGGAATACTGAGATTACGAAGTTGAGTTAATAAACGAGAACTTATGTTTCCTTTTTTAAGACCAACATTACTTTTTTTAAGAGCATTTGCTTTTGAACTTATTTTATTAGAACCACCTGTAAGTTCTTCTTGCATGCCTCCACCTATAATATCAAGCACAGAAAATCCTGTTCTAGATCCTAAATTAGATCCTGTAATTATTCCGCCACCAATGTTTCCACCGCCTCTAGCTTGTGTTCTAGATGTAAGCTGTCCAATACCCGTTGATCCGCCTCTTCTAAATGATGGTCTTTTAAAATACATTATTATCCTCCAAAAATACTTCCCAAACCATACGCACTTAATCCTGCTGATAAAGCTTGTGATAAAGGTCCAACTGTTCCAGCACCACCTGTAGATTGACTAGTAGTTGTTAGTGGTGATCCGCTTGCTTGACTAGCTATCCCTGATCCGAAAGCTTGGATTCTATTTAAAGGTTCATTGTATGCTAATTGATTTTGCTGCTGTTGAGCATCTACTATAGCTTGTTGGTAAGCCAAGTTCCCTGTACCAGCTGCACCTAATTGTTGTACACCACTTGCAGCGAGTGATGGTTGTAATGATGCTAAATTTCTTTGTTGATCGAAACCCTGATTAGCTAATGCGTTTGCTTGAGTAAATCCTTGACCTAATAATCTTGCTTGTAATAAAGCTCTATTTTGTGCTGCATCCGATGCATACTGAGCTTGGGCTATACCTTCTCTACCGCCACCAAAAGCTCCAGCATTAATAGCGTTCGCTGCAAGTTGTGGTACGCCCATTGCAGTTTGAGTGTCAAATTCTTGTAGTGTTGTATCAATTACCTGTTGTTGATAAGGTGACATAAAAGATTGGAAAGCTTGTGGGCCTGAATAAGCTGCTGCTTGATCTAAGAAGGGTTGGTATCCTGCAACACCTGTACCTTGACCTACACCGGTTACTGCACCAAACGCATCAAAATTTAATTGACCTAAGCCTGCTTGAGAGGCTGCTTGTTGTTGTGCTGCTTGAGTTAAAACGTTTTGTCCTGCAATCTGTGGTCCAAGAGCCGATAACGTTGGTACACCGGCAGAGCCTGGAGCTCTACCAACTTGTTTTGTTAATAAATCTATATAGTTTTCTTGTGCTGCTTCTATTGCAGGGGATCGTCTTACTGTTTGTGTATAATCTGTTGCTGCCATTATGCTTTACCTACTTTTTCTGCTTGTTTCATTGTGTTGTATAATTTCTTAGATCCTTCTTCAATGCTGCCATTACCTATACCACGTACAGCATCAGCAGTCATTACAAATTCATTCTTACTCAACATAGCGGGTACATCATCGGCTCTTTCTTTAATACCAACTGGTACAAAACCACCTTCGTCTCTGTAGTCTCTCTCCGTTACACCTGCATTATTTTTTCTTATTTCTCCTGTTGGTACATCACTTATACCACCCACTGATTTAAATGTTTTACCTGTTAGTTGGAATATCTCTGCTTCAATGTCAGACACATCTTCACCTTTACCTACTAACTCATCTCTTAAAATTAATAGTTCTGATACTCTGTTAGCACCACCTTTGTAACCTATTCTTCCGCCGTCTTTTTTACCAAGACCCATAATAGCAATTTCTTTTAATACTGCTGCATCTTCTGCATATCTATCTGGATTATTTAAAATTCTATAAAGGTTAGGCATTGTGTAAGATCGATCTGATCCACCAGCACCACCTAATCTTCTAAACAAATATGATTTTTCGGCAGAGCTAAATGTAATACCCGCCATTAAATCATTTTCTTCTTCGTCATCTCCTGCTTCAACGTCAATAGTCATGATACCTACTTCTGCATCTTCTGGTTCAGAACCAAACTTTAATCCTATTCTTCCGCCTTGGGCTTTTTCTTCTACTTTAGAATTTTTAATAGAGTCAATTTCTTCTTGTGTTGCATTGGTTATAGACATAATAAGACTTTCATCTGCATTTCTTGAAAGCATATCTTTTATCATAGAAATTTTTTTGTTGGCTCCTTCGTCAAATCCTATTCTGCCACCATCTTTTTTACCACCAAAGAAGTTAGTTAAGTAACCTGCGTACTCTTCTTTTTTCTCTGCTTTAGTTGCTTCATCATACTCTTCTGGAGTTATCTCTACTCCAGCGTCCGCTGCTAATGCTTGAGCTTCTGCGTATGATCCAGCGAATGCTACTGCTCCCATTACTGCTGCTTTGTCAATCATGGTTCCGCCTTCACCATCTGGTTTTGTAAACATAGCTTTACCAAATTTTTTAGCTCCATCTCCAATTGTTTGAGCAACTTTACCGTAATCTTGATTACTTACTCCATCAAATAAATTTTTTAAAAACCCAGGCTCTTCGGCTACTACAGATTTATCTATTACTGTATTAACTACAGATCCCCTAGGAGATAAAGATACTTCACTCATTTGTTCTGCTAAATTATTAGGAGATAAAGATACTTCACTCATTTGTTCTGATAAAAGATTAGTAGGTTTTTGTTTAGGAATTATAGTATTATCTCCTACGCCTTGAACAGCATCAGCTCCTCGGTTCGAGAAGAATTTACCAAGACCAGTCTTACTACCTAAAGGAGAACTAAATCCTGATGTAAAACCTGCTGGTGTAAATGCACCACCTGATGCAAAAGGGTTGCCTTGGAATCCTGCACCACCTGCATATCGAGCCAACTGTCCACCACCGTAAGTTAATGCACCACTTTTTAATGCACCACTTAAACTACCAGTTTGATCAAAACTACCAATACCAGCCATAGCACCTGCAAGAGCAGGGTTAAATGGAGCTACAAAAGGAGCAGCTTTAACTGCTATATCTGCAACTTCATTAGGTATAACTTTTCTAACAAACTTTTTAATTGAGCTACCTATGCCAAAATTTTCTCTTGGTGTCACTTGCATAATGCCACCATTTGCTTGTAATTGTCTGTTCATTAAAGATCTAGATATCGCCATAATTTAAATATATTTATACTGTTAAGCAGGCGTAGAAATCCTGTAAATATTATACTTTATTTGATTTTTTTAGACTCGTCAACAGATTTGACAGGTCTTCCTGCTTGCCATAAATCATCTCTAAATCGACCTTTATAACAATACTCTCCAACGTGAGTTATAGGAGCATCTATGTAAGCGTACACCTTACCACCTATATCCGTCCATCTTTGACAGAATCCAAAGTCTTCTCCAAAATATCTTTTAGTTTTAGGGTCATGTAATGTGTCAAATAAATTGTACATATTATCTTTTTTAACCTCTTTACCATTAATATTAGTAGGCTGATATATTTCCAAATGAGGGTATTCTTTAATCATTTTTTCAAATACATTTCTTTTAATCAACATACATCCAGTTGGGGCATGAGTAAGCTCCATTAATCCTTTGTCCACGGTTATTGAATTAGGGTTCTCTACTTTAACAGGATAAGTAAAACCTGCTGTAGCCAAATCTTTTTCATTACTGATAGCATCTTCTTTAGTGTTAAGTCTTCGCCATATTTTATCCCAACTTAAAAGTTTCATAGGATAGGGTAAGCTAATTATGTCTTTATCAAACTCTAACATCTTAAAAATAGGCTCGTGATCAAAATCAATGTCAGAGTCTATAAACAATAAATGAGTATATTTATCTTCGTGATTTAAAAATTCTGCTACACATAAATTTCTACCTTGTGTAACTAACGATGATTTAAGTAATGTAAAACTACATTGTATTCCTTCTTTAGAACACGCCATTTGAAACTTTAACACAGCTTGACAGTAATGCATACTAACATCACTATGACAAGGAGTGCATACCATTATCTTGTGAGGTGAAGTACCTAAATTTATTTCTACCATTTTATTTTCTATTTTATTGGTTTTAATTGTTTGATAGGTATCATCATTTGCTGTTTCGGTTTTATCCACGTTAAACCATATGGGTTCATTTGGCTTTGGCATTAAGAGCTCCTTTTAAAAATGTTGTCCACGCAGATGCTTGTTTAGGCCAAGAATAATATATCTGAGTGTAATTAGCTTGAGTGGTTAAATGACTATGTATTTGTGGCTCGTGTAAAGTTTCTGCAGCGGCAGCAATACCATAGGCAAACTTTTCTGCTAATGCTTTGTAATTACTGTCATAAGGAATATACATTGGAAACTCTGCTCCTGTTTCAAACAAAGCTCCATAATCGGTTACAATACTATACAGTCCCGCAGACATTGCTTCTAATAAAGAAATACAAGAAGTCTCTTCAAAAATACTAGGATAAGCATACATATTATAATCCGGTAAATGTTCTCTAATGTATTCGTTGGGTTTATATCCAATGTAATTTACATTGGATAAAGACTCAGCTTGGTCATATAATGCTTTATAATTATAATCATTTTGTTCATGGAACTCTTTACCATATACCTCACATGAAGAATAAACATCTAATGTAATTAATGGGTTTTTAATTAATTGCATTGCACCAAGTAAAACAGATAATCCTCTCCAGGGTGTGTTCTGATGAATTATTCTAATAGGTTTACCTTTTTCATAATGTGGAGATTGTTTTATTTTTTCAACTCCATTTTTAATAACCACACATTTTTCAGTAGGGATACCAAACATCATTCTAAATTTTTCATAATTCCAATGAGAATTAAAAACATACCAATCATATTTGTGATGATTAGCTTTATTTTTAAACCACGGATATAAATTAGGTTGATCGTAAGAATTTTTTTGCCAAAGTACATTAAGTTTATTAGGATCTAAAGGTACTTTACCCGGTACGCTAGTACAAATTTGTACTTGATCTAATAAATTTTTATCTACGTATTGATGTAGAAAACCTAATTGTAATTCAGTTCCACCTTTAGGGCTTTGGTTTCTTATTTTCATTCATAACTTTCTGGAAAACATCCAATCCTTTCGGTGAGACGTGAACTGTAATATCTGTTACAATGTCAGGACCCTCTACTTTCTCTTTAGACGTTTCGCCTGTTTTTGTGTTTCTATAAATTGTTACCGTTGTGCAATCTATTTTATGTATATTATCCGTTTTCATTCTCTCTGTTTATAAGCGCATAACTAACTACTACTTTAAGTTTATTAGCAGTTTCTGCTTGAGCTTTTATAGCATCTCCTGCTTCTAAATTCAACCCTTGTTCTGTAGCGTTGACTGTGCTTGTAGCAGGTATGTCTTTTCTAAAAAATTCTACATCTGTACTAGCAGATGAATCTCGTAAGTCACAATTAACCAGTACGGCTCCGGTACTATTATTAGATACATATACAGATTTTATAATAGCTATAGCAGACGTAGATATCGTTAAAAGAGTTGTCATGGCCGTTCCGTCTAATATTTTGCTAGCGTTTTTATATTGTATTGTCATGATAAAAAGTAATTAAAAGCGTCTTGTTCGTTTTTTAAATCTTCTTGAAAAGAAAAATTAAGTTGTTGTTTCATAGTAGTCATAGACTCAATAATTTGTCTTTGATTTTCTACGTCATACTCTTGTGCAGGTTCAGGTATATAGTTAGTTAGTTTAGCCATTACGCTCTATTTATTTTTCTTAATGTCTTAGCAAACCTAGCTCTTTGACCTAATTTACCTTTTGCCTTAGCTGCTTTATTTAATTTATCTAAAGGTATCTTTTCACCTTTTTTAATATTTAAAGCTTTTCTTAAAGAACCTGGTTTTTTAATTGCTTTTTTAATATTTAATCTTTTAGTCATTATCTTCTCCCGTCTGGTTGTGCATCCATTCTAAAACTACCATAACGCCAAGTTTCACCCGCAGCATCGTTTTCAACTTTTAATGATAGTAATCTTCCTCTTGCTCTAGTGTCTACTTTATCAGTAGTGCTGGTTATTGTAAAGGGACCTAAAGGGGAACCTGTTTGAGTATCTGATGGATAATCGGATATAAATAAAGTTACTTTAGAATTACCTACTAAAAATTTATAGTCAGGCATAAATCTTCTCATAGACATAAATAATTCACCATCATCAATATCAAAATCTCCAGATCTTATAAAAGCATTAATTGAAGTTCTGCCCGAACTATTGACTTGATCTGTTCCTGTTTCATGAGCATAATACATACTTGCACCATATAAATTAGTAATTCCTAAAATACTTGAAAAAACAGGAGTACCTGTAGTTTCGTAATCGGTTGCGTAAGGGTTATTAAATACACCTTGATCTTGATAAGTGGTTCTATCAAGAGAAGAAGTGGTCCAAACATTTTCTTGGTAATTATATGTTACGCATCTATCAATTTGTTCCGATCCTGATTTTGGATAAAACCAATTTACTTCAGTATATAAAGAATTAGGAGAAGAAAAAACTACATCAGCGGAATCAAAATTAAGACCTAAGTTTCCATTTTGAGTAGTGAATACAAAGTCTTCAACTAAACATGGAAGAGCTTTTACTGTACCATCGTACATAAAAAACCCGCCTTCATTAGACATCCAATACACTGCGCCATTAACATAAGAAGCGGCGTGCTGTCCTATACAACCACAGTTAGTACCAACTTGTCTAACACTGAACGTAAAAGGTGGGCCTACAAATTGAATCGCATAAGCTGCAAGGTCTGTTAATACAAAAACATAATCTTTACCCTGTAAAGCTGCTCTTATTTGATTACCCGTATCTAATCTAAAAGTACCCGCAGTATTAGTAGCAGTAGGTAAATAAGTATTTAAATCTTCTTGGTTTGAGAATCTTACAAACATAGGATCTTGAGATGCAGAATTACCAATAGTTGTCTCAGTTCCAAAATGAAATAAGTGTCTATCTCTATCTGAAACTAATGTAAATCGAGTAGCTGTTGGATTGTTAGTGGTTGCAAATCCACTGGTAGAAGTAGAGGCTCTTACAGTTCTAGCATTAGACGCTCCAGCATCCCACGTAAAAGTTTTACCATCAAAAATAGTTGCAATTAATACTTCACCAAAATTATCAAGACTCCAGTTTCCTGGATCTAAAGTTACGCTACCTGTAGATCTTTCAGTGCCCCAAGTCTCATCTCCCCAAGAAGATGTTCCCCAACCATATCCTGCTGTCTGAATTGTTGGTCCAACTATAATATAAGGATTAACAGTTGCAGCTCCTGCTGCAGTCATGCCAGATCCTCCTTCATTTCTTACAGCTTGAACTGTAAACTTATCTACATCAGGAACAGTTAATATTTCATAAACTTTTTCTAATTCAGCTGTGGTATAGTCTGATGCGCCTGTAACAGTCACAGAAGACAAGGTTACATATCTTCCGACTTTTAGACCATGTGATCCTTTATTAACTTGTAATACATTTGATCCATTAACAGTTGTTAAGGTACATCCTGTTATAGCTGTATCTAAGGGAGTAATATCAAAAAAAGCATTACCATAATATAAAAATAAACCTTGAGAAGTTCCAATAGCAGCATAGCGTTCTCCTGCTAATGAAGTAAAAGAAATCTGTGCTCTAGCTGCGCCAGGTAAAGTTTCTTGAGCCACAGTAAGTTGTTCCCAACCTCCTATTTTTTCTGGCGCGGTATATCTAAAACGCACAAAATCTCCATCTACCCATTGTCCTGGAAGAGCGGAAGGTACGCTTTGTTTATTAAAACCAGCTGCAAAATTTACTTTTTTTAAGGCCATAATTGTACTATATATTAATTACTAATGCATGAAAAGAAAGAAATATATGCAGAAATAGACTTTAATCTATTAAAAAATTCTTTTAACAAAGAATGGTTAAATTTAGTGTCTGATATATATGTAGATCATGTAGGAGAATTATTTAATAACTATTTTAACGATCCAGGTTTATTTAAAGGAAGATGGGAAAAAGATAAAATTATTAAAGACGATGTTTTGTATTTTAATAAATTACTATACCCCCCAAATTACGCGATCTTAGACTATGTATTAAAAAATATTAATTTTTTTAAAGATAAAAATATAATAGACAATGGTTGTGGTTTTGGAATTTTATCTGTTTTTTTAGATAAGATTGGTATTAAGTGTTTTAATTATGATACCTTAGCTCATGGGGTTAAAATGGATTCATATAATAATTTTTTAAAAAAGATTAATAAAAAATTTAATAAGCAAATTAATTTAATAGAAACAGATTTTAAAGATAAAAAATTTGATGTTGTAATAAATTCTGGAGCCTCTTTAGATCACCCCAAACTTTTAAATTGCGGTTTATATTTATTGGATACAAAAAAAGAACCTGTATGTGCGGATATTAATTATAAACTAATTAAAAAATATAGACCTTTAGAAGTAAAGTCTAATTTTTAAAACATTCTGTTTGACAAAATATTAAACAATATGTTATATGTTATATTAAATGAAAGAAAAAATGAAAATTGAAGATGGAATAATGGTATTACACAATATCGTTGATAAAAAATTTTGTCAAATGGTAATAAATTATTCTAATAAAGTTTGTAAAGGTAAACTACCTACTGCTGGCGGCAGTCAAGATTATAGAAGAGTAAATGGACATATTTTAAGAGATACAAATGTAGGAGATAAGATTTATTTTCAATTAATAAATAATCAAATTAAAAATTTCTACAGCCATTATAAATATAGATTTCCTAGATTGATATCGAACGTTGTAAGTCAAGTGGATATATTGAAATATAATGTAGGAGGTAGGTATGATTATCACGTAGACTCTTCAGATTCAACTTATAGAAATATTAGTATCATTATAAATTTGAATGAAAATTATGAAGGAGGAGATTTACTTTTTTCAGATCAGTTTTTTAATGAGACTAAAAGAATACCTCTTAAAACAGGAAGTGTTGTTATTTGGCCTTCAAATTTTTTTTATCCACATAAAATAGAACCTATCACAAAAGGAAAAAGATATAGTATTATAGCATGGCTTGTATAAGAAAAGATTACAGATATAAATTAATTAAAAATTTCTTAAATGAAGAAGAATTAAATTTATCACAAAAATATGTAATACACAAATTAGATAAATTATCCTCGGCTAATATTTTCAACAACGATTTTTCTGTAGCTCCTTATTGTCTTGATTATAAACATGATGATTTTATGGAAGTTATTTTAAAATCAAAACTTTCATTAATGGAAAAAGAAACCGGATTAAAACTATATCCTACCTATGCTTATTGGAGATGGTATCCTTACGGAGCTGTTTTAAAAGCCCATAAAGACAGACCTGCATGTGAAATTAGTGTAACTGTTAATATTTATAAAACAAAAAATTGGCCAATGGTTATAAATAATAAAAAAATTGAAATAGAACCAGGTGAAGGACTTATTTACTTAGGAATAGAAGACAAACATTCAAGATTCGGATTTAATAAAGGAGAAGCATTAGCTCAATTATTTTTACACTATGTGGATAAAAATGGATTATTTCCTCACCATAAAAATGATGAGATTCTTAAAACAACAAATCAAGTATATAGTTTTGAAGACAAAGAAATTATAAAAAAATTAAAATATTAAATGATAAAAGAAAAAACAGTTAAAATAGAAAATTTCATAGGTATTTATGATAATTATATAACAGCAAAAGAATGTAATAACGCAATTAAACTATATGACAATCAAGATAAGTTTAATAATACAGTTAACAGAATGGGTTTTGAAAAAGTATCAGTATTACAAAAACAAGATCAACAATTTTTTGCAGCCTCTAATAATTTAGATATATGGTATGAAGATTTAAAATCTATAATAGTTAATTTTGAAATGGCCTTTAAACATTATATAGAAAACACTGGAGCAGGTGATGCTTATGGAGTTCCTTTTCATTTTACGTCTTTAAAAATTCAAAAAACATTACCTACAGAGGGTTATCATATTTGGCATATAGAGCATAATAAAGGATTTGATAATGAACCAAGAGCTTTTGTTTTTTCTATTTATTTAAATGATGTTGAAGAAGGTGGGGAAACAGAATTTTTACATTTTTCAAAAAGGATAAAACCCAAAACAGGTAGAATAGTTATTTGGCCCGCTGGATTTCCATATGTTCATAGAGGAAATTCACCTCTATCTGGTAAAAAATATTTATTAACTTCCTGGATGTTGTTAAGATAATTAAGTTTTTATAATATATACTACTGACAAATAGGGTTGAACAATAGAAGTTGCATCTCCTGAAAAAGTAGCACTCATATTATGAGAGTGTCCACCTCCACCTCCGGTAGAACCTGAATTAGCATTTGTTCTACCTAAACTACCACCTGCAGGACTTGCAAAATTTCCAGAAGGCACAAGACCTGGATGAGAGTGACTAGGTAATTGTGATGTACTTAAAGTTGCATTAGCTGTCGAACCACCAACGTTTCCTGTAGTAGTTGTTGTCGCTGCACCACCGGTTGAACCTAAAGCTTTGTTGTTTGATTTACCTAGAACTACTTTGTCTTGAATATCAGGTAAATTGAAAGTAGATGAACCATCACCTGCTCCATAGGTAGTGCCCACAATTGCAAATAAAGCTGCATAAGTAGATCTAGAAACTGCTGCGCCAGTGCATTCTAAAAATCCAGCGGGAATAGAAGCAGATGACCATTCAACAATAGTTGCTGTAGGAATCCCTTCAACACCTGTTAAATTTGCTCCTGAAAAATCGTATTTTGTTGCTTCGTAATTTGCCATTTTTTTCCTAAGTTTTTATAATATATATTATTGTTAAATAAGGTTGAATAACAGAGGTAGCGTCACCTGCAAAAGTTGCACTCATGTTATGAGAATGTCCTCCTCCACCGCCTGCACCACCTGTACCCCCATCATTACTATATGCACCACTGTAAGGCATTTCAGAATTTGAGGGAGCTCCAGGAGCTGAATTTTTATTAGCGGGGTGACTATGCGAAGCTAGTTGTGGACTACTTAAAGTTGCATTAGCTGTCGAACCGCCAACGTTTCCAGTTGATGTTACAGTGTTTGCACCACCTGTTGAGCCTAAAGCTTTATTGTTTGATTTTCCTATTGGAAGATTATCCTGTAAATCTGGAACGTTAAAAGTGCTCGAACCGTCTCCTACACCATAAGTTGTACCTACTATTGCAAATAAGGCTGCATAAGTAGACCTTGAAACTGCTGCACCATTACATTCTAAAAATCCAGAGGGGATAGATGAGTCTGACCATGGAATAATAGTTGCTGAAGGAATACCTTCAATCCCTGTTATATTTGATCCATCGTAATCGTATTTTGTTGCTTCGTAATTTGACATTTTTTCCTACGTTTTTATAATATATATTAAAGTTAAATAAGACTGAACAACAGAAGTTGCATCACCTGTAAAAGTTGCACTCATGTTATGACTATGACTTGAACCACCTCCTGCGCTGCCTGTACTACCAGGATTAACGCTTATTCCTGATGGATTAGCATTTAAATTTCCCGGTGTGTTTCGACTTCCACCTCCAACTGGGTGAGAGTGAGGTGCCATTTCAGGAGTTGTTAAAGAATGAGCTGCAGTTGAACCTCCAACGTTTCCTGTTGATTGAACTGTGTTTGCACCACCCGTTGAAGCTAAAGCCTTAGTTCCTGATTTACCCATGGCTGCATTATCTTGTAAATCTGGAACGTTAAAAGTAGATGAACCATTACCTGCTCCATAGGTTGTACCTATAATTGCAAATAATGCAGCGTAGGTTGATCTTGAAACTGCTGCACCATTACATTCTAAAAATCCAGCGGGAACAGAAGCAGATGTCCAGGGCACAATAGTTGCCGAAGGAATCCCCTCAATACCTGTAAGGTTTGCTGCACTGAAATCGTATTTTGTTGCTTCGTAATTTGACATTCTAATTATAAAATTAGAATTAAGAACTGTATGAAACTGGACGAGCTCCTAATCTAATTATTTTCTCCTCTGCGGTTTCACCATCTATATTGTTATTATCCCAATTAGATTGAAGGTTAATTAAATGAGTTGAATCCCATTTATCGATAAAGTCTTGAAAATTTCCTAAGTCGGCATCTTCCCAACTAGAATGAGAGGTCCCATCTCTGTATTCTACAGTATCACTTGGATTTGATGTTCCATATTGAATGGCCCAAATATTTGAAAATTTAGACTGATTCCAAAAAGAGTCATCATTAATAATATAGCCAGTCCCAGCAGCATCTCCTGTTTGTTTAACTATATTTTTATCCTCAAATATAACACTCCAGTTTGCATTTGTTGCCATACTATTTCTCCGTGTAAGTCCATCCTGTTGTAGCGTCTCCAGAATATACTAATCCAAAAGCAGCTCCTTGAGTATTAACTACAAGATCGGATGCTGCATTAGTTATATTAGAAGAATTTCTACCAACAGTTAATGCGTTAGAGTTAAAATCGTAACCTTGATCTACAAAATTTACTTGATCCCCTGCAGCCGGTGATGCTGGAAGAGTTATTGTAACTGCTCCTCCACTTGTATTTACTAAAAGTTGAGCTCCAGCTTGAACTGTTTCTGCTGCTGATACTGCTCTCCAATTTCTTTGTTCATGAAGTTTTACAACATTAGTTCCATCAGAATATAATGTGTAATTATTTCCTTCACATAAAAGTACACCTGTTCCAGATGCAGTTTTGAAAGTTAAAGTATTTCCAGCATGATTACATGCGTCTTGAACTTGGTAAGTTTTTTCAATTGAATTTGGGATACTAACAGTAAGGTTAGAAGCCAAAGTCCCTGTTAATTTAATAACATCATTTTTACCATTGGATACTGCACCATTAGTAAAAGTTAAAGATCTAGCAGCGTTAGTAATATTAAAAGTAGTAAAACCACCAATCGCTTGTTCTAAAATTAAAAGGTTAGTGTTAGTTATTTGTCCCCAAGTTCCTGAATTTTCTCCAGTTGCTTGTACTGTAAGTTTTAAATTTGCTGATGTTGAATTCGCCATATTAAATTCCTTATATCGTTTATTTTATTAAAATAAAGAGTTAGTGTCAAACTCTTTATGCAACGACTTCTCTCCAACCTGGAGGGTCTATTGGAGCGGAACCGGTATTTACTTCGTTCCAGATAAGAGCATTACCACTTCCTACTGTTGTAGTCAACCCAAAACCATTGAAAGTTGCGGTAGCATTTGTAAATGCAGATACTGAAGCAACCCTTGCTAACAGAGGATTTCCAGTAACATTTACTTGTTGATTTAAGTCTACTGTTACGCTTCCTAAAGCTGCAGACATTGCTATACCTGTTGGAACAGGTAAAACATCCCCTTGCATTCCAAGAGTACCTAAAGTACCTATCATGAAATTACCTGTGAGTGCTGCATCAGGTGCAGGGTCAACAACACCTAAAGTTAATTGAGCTACGTTTAAAGTATTTGCAACAATAGTTGCATCACCAGTAATTTCTGTTGGAGTTCCTAAAGCTGCAGTCATTGCAATTCCAGAAACATCTGCTTGAACAGAACTACCCGGTTCACCCCAGTCATTATCTCCCCAACCAAGTCTACCCCAACCTGCTAGGTTAAAGGCTTCAACAGTTCCAAGTCCCATAGAAGCTGCAACACCTGTAGGCATTGCATCAGGACTAGCATCAACTGCTCCTAAATTAGTTGTAAGTGGAATACCTGTTGGTGAAACTTCAGCTAAACCAAAAGCGGTTACGCTTCCAAGACCTGTTGTTAATGTTTGATTGTTATTTGTGGATGGACCTGTGTTAGCATCAGCTGTTGTAGTAACACTTCCTAAACTAGATGTTGTAGAAATTCCTGTAGGAATAAGAGTTCCTCCAATACCCCAACCTTGAAGACCCCATTCTTGTCTACCCCAACCTAAATTAATTTCTGTTGTGCTTGACTCGTCTCCGAGTGTTGCCGACATGCCAAACCCTGTAGGGATAACTGTTGGATTAGCATTATCTCCCCATTGGTTTTGACTCCAAGAGCCAGTATTCCAAGTTCCTGTTGCCATAGGAGGTTACCTCCTATTTAACCAGAGATTCTTAAAATCGCTGCTGTTGATGTTGGTGCTGGAAACTGAACTGTAAACGTACCTGAAGTAGCTGTTTTATCTGCTCCGAAATCTAAAACACAAACTGCAGAGTTAGTAGTCGCAGATGATGTGTTGTAAATTAAAGCTCCTCTTGCTGTCAACGTAACGTTTTGAAACGACAGGTCAGCAAAATCTGCTCTTGCAACACCCGCTGTTAAAGAAGTTGGCGCGTTAACGAGTGCACCACCACCAGCTGAATAGTTTGCTGATGTAACTTCGTTAGTTGGTGCAGAAGTTAATAGAGAAGTTGTTGCTGAGTTAAGAGTAGCTGAAGAAGTATAAAGAGCTAACTTATATTTATCACCACCAGATTGTTTAAAATTTGAATCACCTTCTAGTAGTAACTTTTTAAAGTTGTTTGCAATCGCTTGTGTTATAGCCATAGTTTTCTCCTTACTGTTTTCCTATTCGAGGAACACCTGCTTGGTATTCATCTCGTCTTCGTCTTCCCATTTGTTCTATTGAGAATCCTTTGACTGCTTCGACATATTTTTTATCATATAATTGGAGCATGTCAACGGGTCCTTTTAAAAATCCGTAAGCCTCGACTAGGCAAGCATACAATAAGCCGTTGGGAAATTCGGTGCTTAAGTATGTAGTGGTATTTGTACTCGATAATCCAGTTGGTTTCAAGATATAATTTAACTGAATGGTATAAGTTGCGTTTGGTGTTGGGGCCACTACTATTCTAGTTTCGTCCCAGTTGCTGTAATATTTTGGCACCCCAGTGGCTGCTGCAGGATTAAATTCAGACATAAAGCTTGTGTCTCTAAACTGTAAAAAATCTCTGTTTTGATCTGTGCTTCCATCCGCTAAATCTGAATCTACAATTTGAGCGGATCTTATGATTAATAAACCTGGTGGTACGTCTATAAACCTAGTAGACGCTATTAAGTTAGCTGTAACATATTTTCTATTATTATCAGAATCTACTTCTCTTAAAATTCTAAATTCTGCGTCTTGAATAAATCCATTCAAAATAGTATCAGTAAAAACATTTGCTCCTACCTCTGTGTAGTCTATAATTTTTTGTTTTAATTCGTCGTATGTCATGCTCTATCATTAACAGGTCCAGCTAAACATTGGAACCCGCCTCCTGTTTCTGTGCTACTCGCAGCACTGATTAAGTTAAAAGTAAAACTGTTAAATTCTGTAACAGTTGAAGGTTGACCCGCTTGTGTAACTACGGTTGGAACCATCGTTACTGCATAAGCACTGTAAACTTTTGCTCCACTTGAGTGTTCACCTGCGGGTGTGTTTTTGGGAGTCTGTCCTCTGAAAGGAGCAGCTGTTCCTCGAACACAATTCGATAAAACGTTTCCTGTATTTCCATTATAGTAAATAGTTTCCGTTTCAAACAATCCAGATGTTGAATTTACTTTTTCAATTGCAATATATCCTTGACTAGGAAAAGCAGATGAGTCTGTTAAAGTAATTGAAGTAGCTGTTGCAGTGATGTCACCATTTAAAGTAGTTTCTAATTGTAAAGTAGAAATTGCAACTCCACCTACAACATTTTTTACGTCATAAAATCTAATAAAGTCTCCGGTTTGATAACCACTAAAGGGAAAATTAACAGATACTTGAGTTGAAGAGTCAGTCATCGTAAATGGATTTTTTGGTAAAAAATCTGTTGTTGGAAATTCTGTTCTCGCAGGTCTTGGATGCATTAATCCTTGAGGATCTGCAGTGTAAGGTTTAGGTTCTAATTGTGGTTGTTTAGGTTCATACTCAGAAGTATGTACTCTTGCACCATTCCACTCTTTAACCATTTCAGTGTATGGATATGCCAGACCGGATCGGTCTGAAATAAATAATGCGTGTTTTCCTCTTGCTGTGTTACCCATAATTATATACTCGGAAAGTAAGTTTTAGGAGAAATGTAAACACTAGCTGAAGATCCATCTTCTTCTAGAGCTCTAGCCAATTCATCCTCGTAGATTAATTTTAATTCTTGTATTCTTGGTTGTGCATATTTCATAGCTAAGTAATAACTTAAACCTGCAACCATGCAAGGTACAAATCTATATGGTACGTCTGTTGCATTACTATAAGCACCTGCATCTTGAATTCTTTTTTCATAATAAAAATTTATAACATCTCCATTTTGAGTAGAACTTGGAGTCAGATAAATTGTTATTAAAACATGGTCAATGAATCTTTGAACAAAGTATTGTGAGGGTTGACCTGTTGAAGTTTTATTAGATAAAGCCTGGTATTGAGATCTATTTATTTTTTCTAAAGGAGAATCCACATTAGAACTATTTCTAAAAGAACATTCTAAAATTTCTGTAGCTTGATTAACAAAGTTAGTTATTGCGGCTCCATCTGAGTGAGTGGCTGCAGTAGTTCCATTAACTCCACGAGTTACCCCTGTAAGCTCTAAATCACTAAATCCAGTGTAAGAAATGTTTTCAGATCCTACATTAATTGTTCCTGAATCAGGCATACGATCTTTAGATGCAATTGTAATTCCAGCGGTTGCAGTTGTAGTGGCTATGGCTGCAGTTAGGGTAGATGTAACTCCGTCAGAATTACCATCAGATGTTGCTCTAAAAATTTTATATTCGTTTTTATTTGTTGCTAACGTAATATTAGTATTCGCTACTTCCCAAAAATGAAGTCCTCTATTACCCCATTCTTGAAACATTATGTTTAGCGATCTTCGAGCAGTTTTTAAATTATAACCGCTCATGTCAAATTGACCGAGTCTGTTATAAGACTCTTCAATTATCTCATCGATCGAAAACGTTTTGTCAAACGTTGTAGTGCCCGAAGTAGTGTTGGCCATGAGCTTACGCTCCTGTAATAGTTAGTGTAACACTGCCGTCTGCACCGGTAGTTTGTGTCAAGGTTGCGCAAATTCCATCTTTAAAAAGAATTCCAGAACCTGGAACGTATACCTGTAAACCTTCAGTTTCAAATTTGTAAGTTGCTTTTAAATTACCTGCTGCAGCTCCACCTGTTGTAGCTGAATCATGTAAAAGTAAAACAGAACCTGCTTCACCTCTACCTTGAATAGAAGTAACTCTAGACCTAGCTGCTCTTAAAACAGAAATCGCACCTGTAGTTTTATTTAATGTTGTTTGATCTGATTCCATATTTTCTCCTAAAATTTACATGTGGGGCCGAAGCCCCACACTAATTATTTATTACGTATCGCTAAATGGTGTAACAATAGTTCCTGATCCTAAAATCAAACTATTATGCACCAAGTATTGATCATTTTCTAACGCTGTAACTTGAATTACAGATCCAACAATTCCACCTGTTGTAGTACCATTCATAGATAAAACATCATTAGAAGCTCCTGGAAAGAAAGCTTTTTTAGCTCCATTATCCACTGCAATCATAGCTGCACCTGTGAATTTATCCACACCATCAGTTACAATTTGAACATCAGTTGCAGTTGTATCTACATAAAAGTAAAAACTTGCACCAATGTTATTTAGATTGTTGTAATCTGTAGTGCCTGCAGTTGCTCCATTAGCATTTGTATTGATTGATGGTAAAGTAAAGATACCATCCGCGTCTTGTGTTAATAAGATTCTTCCTGCGTGAGCATTTACAGTTAATGAAGTATTAGCTGTTAGTGCCACAGTTGAACCTGGTCCAGTACCTATAAAGCCATTTTTAGAAATGACCGGTCCTGAAAACGTAGTATTTGCCATATTATTATCCTCCTAGTTATTTGAATATCGTCTCTAGGCCGTCGACTATACGCGTCGATATTCAATTTATGTATAGTGTGTTTTTTATATACTAGATTTAAGTAGAGTGCAAGAGAGCCTGTAATGTGGAGTGGATTTTTCCAACGATGTAGCTTTTTATTAAGTAGCTACAGAAACTTCAGGAGCAGCGCCTTCTACAGCATTTTGTCTATGGGCAATAGCTGCTTCTTCCAGCTTGATCTTTGTAATGACCTCTTTAACTTTGTCATCAATTCTGACCATTTCAAGAGTGTATCTGTTATTATCCAGATGCTCCTGTTCCCACTTCAACTCCAAGGACCTTTTTGCTTTGTATAGGTCTTGTATCATTTATAACCTCTTCAAAAGTTATTCTATTAATCCTAGAATCATAATTGTTTCCAAGATCTTCCCATTTTATACTATTTTCTCCTAGCTTGTCAAGTATGGCTAATTCTACAGCTTTTGCATTATCTTCAGCTAATATTTCAAACTTAGCATGATGATTGTACGCAAAGATATTAATGAGAAGTTGTTTCATAGGTTTATCTTTCTTATTTCTTAAATGAGGCGGGATTGTGTCCCGCCTCAAAATTATCTATTAACTGATTCCAGGAGAACCGAAAATTCCTCTAAAGTCAGAAACACCAAATTGGTATCTTTCTCTAGCTTTGAATCTTAAGTTTCCAGT
>Ga0208298_1000266_pt1 | contig 23932 bp, 29 predicted proteins | sample 14BtaG_FD_184088 | JGI IMG/M metagenome (GOLD analysis project Ga0208298, IMG submission 184088) | Marine viral communities from the Subarctic Pacific Ocean - 14B_ETSP_OMZ_AT15311_CsCl metaG (SPAdes) (version 2) | ecosystem: Environmental > Aquatic > Marine > Oceanic | place: Pacific Ocean... | reverse complement strand
GTGCGACAGTATAATAATAGCATTAGCGGGAGATAAAGTTGTCGGAGAAACTCAAACTACTTAAGAAAGCACTTGGCCATTGCTGGACTAATGAAGAAGAACACCAGTTCCATTGTCCAAAGTGCAATCACCACAAGCTAAAGCTATCAGTCAATATCGATAAAGGAGTTTTTAAGTGCTGGATTTGTGATTACTCTGGCACCAAGATTTCTCCTCTTATCCGCAGGTTCGCTCCCTCTTACTATGCTGACTGGCGTTTGCTTGAAGGAGAGATAGACTTAGATAAATACGACACCATCTTTGCGGACGAAGTAGAAGCACCACCACAAATCATTGACCTTCCCGAAAACTTCCAAACTCTTACAGGAAAGAAGACAAGGCTCAAACAGAAGCCACTAAACTATCTTTACTCTAGAGGTTTTACAGACACAGACATCCTAAACTGGAAGATTGGATTCTGTGACTTCGGAGAGTATCAGGACAGAGTTATCGTTCCGTCATTCGACAGTCAAGGTAACGTAAGCTTTTTTATAGCAAGGTCCTATACTGACGACTGGATGAAATACAGAAACCCAAAGGTAAGCAAGGACATTATCTTCAATGACCTCAACATTGATTGGGATAACGATGTTATTCTGGTAGAGGGAGTGTTCGATGCTATGAAGTGTAAGAACGCTATCCCACTGCTTGGTTCGACACTACGAGAGAACTCATTACTGTTCCAAAAAATCTGTGAGAGAAAGCCTAATGTTTATCTGGCCCTTGATGAAGATGCCAAGGGAAAAGAGTTCGGGATAGCAAAGAAACTTAGAGAATACGGCATCAGAACAATGTCCATCAAGATTACACCCTACAGCGACATCGGAGAAATGCCCGTTGCTGTAGTAGAAGAGCGAAAACAAAACGCGGACATTGTTTCCGATTTAGACTATTTACATTATAAATTAGATTTTTAGGAGCAATATCATGAATCCAGCCGCGGCATATTTGTACTACAAAGAACAGATAGAGAAGAACATTGACGGACAAGAGCCAGTTCACAGTGTATTGAGCGTAGAGACAAGGATAAAATATCCAGATCCTAGTAAGGTCAAAGCTTATGATGAAGAAATCATTGGAAAAACAAAAAATGGTTTTTCATCTGTAATTTTTATGAGAGCTACAGGTAATATCGGCGGAAATATGAAAGATTCAGAAGAATCAATCAAAACTTACCGCTCAGACTTTGGTAATGCAATAACCAAAAGACTTGCAGCCCTTCATGCATATCTGAAGGGATTCGTTCCAACTGCCCTCTCAGAGGAAGAGCATGGAAAATTTCTAGGACTCATGAAAACATATGAAATCAAGGCAAAGAAAATACAATCTAAGGTTTCATTTGATGTTGACAACATGCTATTGATATCAAGCGAGATTAATTCTGAAGCACTTTCAAAATTTAAGAACGATAAAGAGAAGGCAAGTAAATTTCTAAAAGAAATATCAATCGTGACAGAATATTTTATACCAATAGTGGATGGGAAAAGATTGAATGTCTCAAAGGTTGCCAACCTAGCAAAGTCCAGACACGAGACAGACCGTAAAAAGACTATACCAATCGGGCCCGTTTCGACTAATTATGATAAGAGTCAGATGGCCGGTTTGGCTGAAAAAGCAAATTACAAAAGAGGAACAACAATGAAAAAATCAGAACTCATCAAGATGATAAAAGAAGAAACTTCGAACTTACTGTTCGAACAAGAAAACTGGGATAAACTCACACAGGATTATTACAAAATAAGGATGAACGCATCCGGCGGAAATGCAGGACAACTCACGATGAGGAGAGTTAGACAACACGTAGCCAAAGCCAAGTCAATGACTGACGGATACGCAAAGTTGGTAGCATACATAAAGAAGAAATACCCAGAAGACCAACTTGCTCAAAACTTAGGAGCACAATAATGGAACTTACAAAACGAAGACTAAAAGAAATCATCGCAGAAGAGATGAACCACTTAGCAGAAACAGGCGACCTCAACATGATCACCGAATCAGAGAAGAAAGCATTCGCTATCATTCTTGAAAAGCTTACACCAACTCAACTAGAAGAGCTTGGCCTCAAGAGGGTTTGATGTGAGTCATAAACTTTTATTTGAAAGTTGGAGGAATTATCTCCTAACCGAGTTCGACCCTTCAGATCGAGGTATGGATCTGGGCGTACACGGAGTTGTGGCCAACGCTCAGGTTGGCAGAACTAAAGACGCAGTAAACTTATCCAATACTATGCGCAAAGGCGTAAAAGAGTTTATAAACAAATATGTTATGGATGTCGAATATGCAGAAGCTATTATCTATGCATTGATGATGCTAAACAAAGAAGTTGTTCTAATGTTCTCCGGGCCTTTATATAATATAACAGGAATGGACCCTTTGGATAGGGATGGCGATGGAAACCTGGATAGCACTCAATCTGGGAAACTTAAAGATACACAAATGAAGGCTGAATTTGTTTGGGATGCAATCGCAAGAGGAAAAAAAGATTTTGAACAAGCAATGGACCAGAGTCAATACGGTTTGGCTGTAATTTTCGGAGTTTTTCTTTTGCTGGACGTCATCTCACTATATCCTTTTCTAAAATTAGCAAAGGGAACGACAAAAGTCGAGATCTCTACGGCAAAAAAGCTAGCCCGAAAGCAACTCATTGATATCGCTCAAAAAGCAAAGGACTTGTCCGGCGCTTTAAAAAAGAGTAATAATAAAAATCTAATAGACATGGCCAGAAAAATTGACACTAAACTGGGAACAATACAATAGGAGTATGACATGAAAAAATCAGAACTTATCAAGATCATAAAAGAAGAACTGGAGAGCACACTTAGTGAATTGGGCATGCCCTCAGTAATGGCTATTAATGTTGGCAGCGCCACCGCTGCAGGAAAAGCATCAAAAAAGGCAGCTATGCGAAAGAAAAAACTTACTGATCACAACAAGAAGCTCATTGAAACACTAAACAATTTACCACACAAGGAAACATTTATAGAAATTGAAAAAACAGACGTTATGCTTCCTGCTGGCAAGACATTTGAAGATTTATTTAAAATACTCCGAAGAGAGGGGGTCTCCGAAGAATTCCGCACCCCAGCGCTCATGCAAGGTGGTAAAATTGTATACGGCCCGCCTAAAATCTACCCAAATCTAGTCGCCACGAGCATCAAGAGAGCGCTTGAGGAACTCGGCGCCCTATAATATAATACTTGACACCCCTACCAAACCCTGCTATACTTAGAACATAACAATTATTCACGGAGAATAAATGAGATTTGCTCATATCGCGGACACCCATATCCGAAACCTAAAATATCATTTTGAATACAAAGACGTATTTCAACAACTTTATAAATCATTAAAAGAAGAAAAGGTGGACTACATTATCCACTGCGGAGACATCGCACACACCAAGACACAAATCTCACCAGAGTTTGTCGACATGTGTAGAGACTTCTTTCAGAACCTTGCGGCCATCGCACCAACCTACATCATCCTAGGAAACCATGACGGCAACCTTCGCAACGGTTCTAGACAAGACGCTCTTTCTCCAATCGCAAAGGCTATCAATGACCCAAATCTCATCCTGCTAAAGAATGCCGGAGAGACTAAAATCAATGATAAGTTTTGTCTAAATGTTTTATCTGTATTTGATGAGGAAAATTGGACTGAACCAACAGACTACAACCTAGTTAACATAGCGTTATACCATGGCGCTATTGATAAATCCAAAACAGACAGTAACTGGACACTAGGCGGCGACCATAGTATCGAAATCTTTGAAGAGTTTGACTTTGCCTTTCTTGGAGATATCCACAAAACACAAAAGTTAGATAAGGAAGGTCGTATCTGGTATGCTGGCTCTACAGTTCAACAAAATTTTGGCGAGTCATTGGATAAAGGTTATCTACTTTGGGATATTGAAAGTAAAGACATTTTTACCAATAGACTCATTACCTTCAATAACCCAAAGCCTTTCGTTACTCTTTCTCTAAGTGAGAAGGGAAACCTACCAAGGACTAAGCCACCAGAAGGCGCACGCCTTCGTATCGTGTCGGAGAGCAATGTGTCCCTGGACAAGGTCCGCAAGGCAGTCGACATTGCAAAGTTCAAGTACAATCCGGAATCAGTAACTTATCTCAACAGGGCAGCCGGCAAACAAATCAAAGTCGCAGCACCTGAAGGCCTGGAGAGGCAAGACTTACGAGACATCAAGACGCAGGAAGCTCTAATGGCCGAGTACCTAAAAGAGTATGAGTCTACAGAGGAAGTCTTAGAAAAGGTTTATAAGCTAAACAAAGAGTTCAATAAACAAATAGAAGAGAACGAAGATGTAATGAGAAATGTCAATTGGTCGCTTCAAAGTTTGGAGTGGGACAATCTATTCAATTACGCAGACGGAAACAGAATTGACTTTACCAAACTAGAAGGTATTGTTGGCATCTTTGGAAAGAATTACTCAGGCAAGTCTTCCATTGTTGATACTTTATTGTACTCGATGTATAACTCTACCTCGAAGTCTATTCGAAAGAACCTGAACATTATCAACCAAAACAAAGATGAGTGTGTTGCGACAGCAACCATCAAGGTTGATGGGACAGACTATATCATAGAGAGAAAGTCAAACAAGTATACGAAGCGCTCAAAGGGCGTTGAGACGCAGGAAGCAACGACAGACTTAGAATTCTATTCACAAGACGCTATCGGAAACCACACGGGCCTCAACGGTACCTCACGGCAGGATACAGATAAGAACGTAAGAAGATACTTTGGGACACTTCCAGACTTTCTCGCAACATCAATGGCCTCTCAGTTAGACTCGTTGTCGTTTATCAACGAGGGTTCTACAAAAAGAAAAGAGTTTCTGGCTAAGTTCTTAGACTTAGAAATCTTTGATAAGAAATTCAAGATGGCTAAGGAAGCCTCTGCCGAGATCAAAGCCTCATTGAGGAGACTTGAGGGCATCGACTTTGATGGAAACATCAAGGCCATTAAATCTGAGATTGCAAAGGGGGAACTTGCAATCGAGAAGAACAAGGCAATCTGTAGTACCCTTAAAGAAGATCTAGGAGATTTATCGCAAGAACTAAATGATTTGCAGAATAAGATTGCGTCTGTTCCAGCAGATGTCATAGACCCTGTCATGACCTCTAGAGAGATAGTCAACAAAGAACAGGTTATCCTACAGACAACAGCAAAGAAAACCGAAGCTCAACAGTTATTGATGGAGAGTGAGACTAAGTTTGAAAAGATCGACGCGTTTCTCGTAGCATTCGAAGTAGAGTCATATAGGAAAAAGAAAGAACTTATCGACTCTAGCTCGGAAGACCTTGAGAGATTATTGGCTCAGATGGATGACGAGTCCAAGAATAAATCCAGGAACATAGGAAAACAAGACCTCCTGTCCCAGGTACCTTGTGGGTCACAATTTCCTACTTGTAAATTCATCAAAGATGCACACCAGGCAGTGGACCTAATTCAAATATCTGAAAAAAAGATGAACTCTATGTCTAAAGAGATTAACTCCCTAGGAGAGAAGATCTCGTCAATGGAGCCTTTGAAAGTGGCCAGTCACCTAGATAAATACAATCAACTGGTAGAGAAGAAGAATCAAATAGCGACAACCATTGCAAACAGCAAGTTAATTGTAGAGCGCGCAGACAGTTCTTTGTTCAAGGAACAGGTAGAGCTAGATGAACTCAAGACAAAGGCTAGTTTATACGAAGAAAACAAGGAAGCTATCGAAAATTTGAAGCAGCTGCTTTCGGATAGGGACAACCTAAAGGACCAGGCAATGTCTAAGGAGAATGAACTTACAGCATGTGACCAGCGAATCATGCAACTTCACAAGAGGCATGGCTCATCAGAGCAGAAGCTGGTTCACATGCAGCAACAACACAAGGAATTTCAAGAACTAGAGGAGAACTTTGCTGCCTATCACTTGTTCATGGTGTGCTGCCATCCCAACGGCGTTTCTTATGAAATCATCAAGGAAAGATTGCCTTACATCAACCAGGAGATTTCTAAGATTCTTACTAATATTGTTGACTTCGAGGTATTTATTTCTAATAATGAGGATAAGCTTGACATCTTTATCAAACACCCAAGCCATGACCCTCGACCACTAGAGATGGGTTCCGGCGCCGAGAAGACTATTGCTTCAATGGCCATCCGACTTGCGTTCTTAACTGTGTCCAGTTTACCGAAGTCCGACCTATTTATACTTGACGAGCCGGGAACTGCTCTCGATGAAGAAAACATGGAAGGTTTTGTCCGTATCTTGGATATGGTCAAAGGATACTTCAAGACTGTTCTCCTTATCTCACATCTCGATAGTCTAAAAGACTGCGTAGATATGCAGATAAACATTGAGAAAAGAAGCGGCTATGCGCACGTAAACATTTAGGAGGATTTATGATGACAGCAATAAAAGCATGGGCAGACAAACACACGGAGAGATTTATTTCTCGCAAGTTCTTAGCGTGGCTAACAGCAACAGGACTGGTAGCATACGGTTCAGTAACTTCTTCAGATTGGGTTTCAGTAACCCTGGCCTATATTGGTTCACAGGCAGCAGTCGATCTTGCTACACAGTGGAAGCACGGTAAGCAGTAATGTTGTATCTCAAGATCTTTTGGGCTTGGATAAAGAAAAACTGGAAGCTATCAGCACTTGCAGCATGGACCGTTTTTATATGGCTTGTGTCTCGCAAGAACGCTGACGGCGCAATCCAGGCAATGAAAGCAAATAAAGAGTCATACGAGACCCAAATCCAGGGCCTCAAAGATGCTCACGAGGAAGAAATCAATAAAAGAGAAGAACTTCACTTAAAATATCGCGTGACTCTTGGTAAAATAAAAGAAAAATATGATCTCGAAGAAGAACAACTTTCTCGACAAAAGAAAAAGAAAGTAAAAGAGATCATAAAAAAAGCAAAGGATAACCCTAATGAGATCAATGAGAAGATTGAAAACCTCTTTGGCTTTACTGCTGCTGATTAGCTTTACCGGTATATCAGTCGCAGCACCAGGAAAATACAAACAAGTAGAACAAGGGGACACAGTCCCTTTTGCTGGTTGGTGCTTCGATAAGGAAGCTTCAGCACAGATACTTGCAGATAAAGAGTTCCAAGAAAAACAGTGTAAGCTCAAAACAAATAGAGCCCTACAAATTCAGTTCGCTAAGTATGATCTGGAGATAGGCAAGCTAAAGGCCGACATGACTTATGAGGTGGGAACACGAGATACTACAATTGAAGCTCTGAAAAAAGAGAATTTGAAGCTAGAGCAAGTCATCATAGACAGCTCTAACGATCACTGGTACTTATTCACATCAATTGGCTTCGTCCTCGGTACAGTATTGACGATAGCAACGGTGGAGTTAGTAAAATGAAAGAAAAAGATTTAAACGAAATAGCTAAAATAGAGAAAGCAATAAAGGAGAAGTACGGAGATGAAGCGATTCAAAACCCTAAAAGACATTGGGATGAGGAAAAGGAAAAGAAATATCTGGAAGACCTCAAATCTTTCCATGAAAGGCCTAGGCGCTCAAGAAAAACAGAAGACATCGAAGGTATCATCGTAAAGGATAGGAAAACCTTGAACGAGATTGATAGAAATTGTCCAGTTTGTAGTTCATATTCATTTTCATCTCAAGACGATCTTTATATGACAAAGTTCGAATGTTGTTTCAAATGCTACATTCAACACATCGAAGGCCGAGAAGAACGTTGGAAATCGGGCTGGAGACCAAACAACTAACTATTTATTATTAGCAAACTATTTATTGCAGAGGATTTTAAACAATGGCAACAACTTTAGAAATTATTGACTGTATCTCGCAAGTACTATCTAACACCTATGACGGTGCACTTGATGAGAGCGGAGAACCTATCAAGATTGGTCTTCGAAGAGAAGAGGGTAACCCACTCGTAGATCACCGAGTGATGGACGGCTTCGGTGCATTCGTTAGTGGAGACCGACTCCACATTAAATATCACGCAGAGATACCACTCAAAGAAGTACACTCAAACGGATTTGAGGGAGAGATGGAATCAATGGTAGAAAAGGTAAAATCCTTTATCCAGAAAGAATACAAGAAACTCAAGAAGAATGCACTGACCCTAAGCGAACCAAGCGAAGTGGATGTACTTGTTGAGTACATTTCTAGAATCAGAACCAGTGTAAAGGTTCACAAGTGCTACAAGATCTCAGCACTCACTTCAGAGACTAATATGCCAGAGAGTGATGAACGGCCGACTGACCCAGCTTTTGAAAAGATGGTTCAACTCGGCGGCCTTAAGTAAGAGGCTTTAGTGGCAATAAAACTCACCAAACAAGAAACAATGAAAGAGATACTTCGGTGTGGCAAGAAGCCGGAGTACTTCGTTAATACATATGCAAAGATAACGCACCCCCTCAAAGGTTTGATACCTTTTCATTTGTACCCCTTCCAATCTCAGCTCCTTCAAGACTTTGAAGACTACAGATTCAATATTATTCTAAAAGCAAGACAGTTGGGTATATCTACAATATCCGCTGCTTACATTGCTTGGTTGATGGTTTTTCACAGAGAGAAAAACGTGCTGGTTATTGCCACTAAGTTTAGCACCGCGGCAAACCTGGTAAAAAAAGTGAAGTCAATTATAGGAAACCTTCCACCATGGCTAAGAATATCAAATGTAAACATTGACAACCGAACTTCATTTGTGTTGGATAACGGTTCGCAAATAAAGGCCTCTTCGACTTCTGGAGACGCCGGGCGTTCAGAAGCTTTATCGTTATTAGTCATAGACGAAGCAGCACACGTCGACGGCTTAGATGAACTGTGGATGGGTCTTTATCCCACATTGTCAACGGGTGGTCGCTGCATCGCTTTATCGACCCCTAACGGCGTGGGAAACTGGTTTCACAAGATATACTCAGAAGCTGACAACAAGTCAAATGATTTTTTCCCTACAAAATTACCATGGGAAGTACATCCAGATAGAGACAAGGCTTGGTTCGAGAAAGAGACCAGGAACATGTCTCGGCGCGAGATAGCACAGGAGCTTGAGTGTAACTTCAACATGTCAGGCGAAACTGTATTCGGCCCAGAGGATATAGAAATCTACAACAACATGGTTAAAGAGCCAAAGCACAGAACAGGTTTCGACAGAAATCTTTGGATTTGGGAAGAGTTCACGCCCGGAGCAACTTATCTGATATCCGCGGACGTGGCAAGAGGTGATGGAAAGGACTATTCAGTTTGTCACGTATTCAAATTGGAGACGATGGAACTCGTGGCAGAGTATCAAGGCAAGGTTACTCCTGATGTTTTCTCAAGGGTACTTTTTGATGTCGGCTCTGAGTACGGAAGTTCTCTTTTGGTTGTAGAAAACAACTCAGTCGGGTATACCGTTTTAGATAAACTAAAAGAAATGCAGTATCCAAATCTGTACCATTCCATAAAGTCAACTCATGAGTTCGTAGAAGAATATCAAGCAGATCAGATGTCTAATGCTGTGCCTGGTTTCTCAACTACATCTAAGACGCGACCTCTAATCGTCGCTAAGATGGAAGAATTCATAAGAAACAATCTAATTAAGATATATTCTTCTAGGCTTTTGTCCGAAATGAAGACTTTTGTGTGGAATAATGGTCGGGCCGAAGCTATGAGGTCTTACAATGACGACCTAATAATGTCGTGCGCAGTAGGGTGTTGGGTAAGAGACACGGCGTTATCAACGAATCAGAGGGATGCAGAGTACACTAAAGCCTTCATTGGTTCGATAACAAAGACAGGAAACGAACTAGATACTAGAATAAAAGGTATGATTGGTAGAAAAGAACTTGGAATATATGATAAGATGAACCAACACCAAAGTAACACAGCTAACTTTCCATGGCTGTTCAAGGGATAAAACATGTCAGATAAAAATAAAAAGAACACTAGAAACCCACAGAGTTTGTTATTCAGAAGATTGACAAGACTATTGTCTGGGCCGCTCGTAAATTACAGAACTCAAAATAATCATAGACTACGAAGAATAGAGTTGGATAAATATTCCAGCAAGTTTACTTCCGCTTCGGGAAAAGATTTCAAGAAGACAGCATACAGTCCCTATGATAACCTTAGTGCAAATTACATGGCTGCTCAAGCTAGGGCAGAACGATACGTCGATTTCGATCAAATGGAATACACACCAGAGATCGCCACAGCTCTCGACATATACGCAGATGAAATGACAACACACTCTGCTCTCACTCCGATACTGGAAGTGGACTGTGACAATGCTGAAATAAAAGCAATACTAGAGTCTCTGTACTATAACGTACTGAATATCCAACACAACATGTTCTCCTGGTGCAGAACCATGTGCAAGTATGGTGACTTTTTCTTATATTTGGACATTGATGACGATCTTGGAATCACTTCCGTAATTGGGCTACCATCAACAGAATTGGAAAGGTTAGAAGGAGAAGACAAAACAAACCCTAACTACGTTCAATTTCAATGGAACTCAGCCGGCCTTACATTTGAAAACTGGCAAGTAGGACACTTTCGAGTACTCGGTCAAGATAAATTCAACCCTTACGGGACCTCAGTGTTAGAACCAGCAAGAAGAATATGGAGACAACTCACACTAATTGAGGACGCAATGATGGCCTATAGAATTGTTCGATCTCCAGAGCGTAAGGCGTTCTACATCGACATTGGAAACATCGCACCACAAGATGTTGAACAGTACATGCAAAAAGTCATGACGACAATGAAACGAAACCAGGTCGTAGATCCTAACACGGGTAGGGTAGACCTTCGTTATAATCCTTTGTCGGTTGAAGAAGATTACTTTGTACCAGTTAGAGGTAACAGCGGAACTAAGATAGAAGCAATTCCAGGTGGGAAGTACACAGGGGATATTGACGATGTTAAATATCTTAGGGATAAGTTATTCTCGGCGCTCAAAGTACCAGCAGCATACATATCATCAGACGGCGAGAAGGCAGTAGAAGATAAAACTACGCTAGCTCAGAAGGACGTCCGCTTCGCGAGAACAGTACAAAGACTTCAACGGTCCATCATAACTGAGGTAGAAAAGATTGGAATCATTCATCTTTATACTCTTGGATATCGAGATGAGGACCTTGTCTCATTTACCTGTTCTTTGAACAACCCTTCGAAGATTGCAGAGATGCAGGAGCTTGAACATTGGAAAACTAAGTTCGACATCGCCTCATCCGCCACAGAAGGCTTCTTCTCGAAGCAGTGGCTAGCCAAGAAGCTGTTTGGGCTTTCCGACGAGGAGTTTATCAAGAACAGAAGACAGATGTTTTACGATCGAAAGTTTGAAGCCGCACTTGAAACTGCTGGCGAAGCTGAGCAAGCAGAAGCCACGGCTGGAATTGATGCTGGGGCCGACGCTGACCTAGGCGACCTCGGCGGAGACCTAGGTGAGCCCGGTGGTACCGGTGCAGTAGGTGCAGAGCCAGAACTAGGCGCTCCCACTGATGCTGCTGATCTAGGTGGAGCAGACCTCGGAGGAGGCGCTGATGCAGGAGCCGCAGCGCCAGCAGATGACGGCGCCCTATTGGCGGCACCACCCGGCAAAAGAGAAGACAAAAAAGGCAGAACAACCACTGACAAGTCTCATGGATGGTACGAGCCCCGCGGAACCAAGGCAGGTGGAGATAGAAGAAAGTCGTCAGGCCCGAGAAAGAAAAACATGAATAGAGCAGCCTCTCCTGAGACAGGAACAACACGAAAGACACTACCTGGTTATAACGAACTGACAGGTTTAGTTAGAGGAACGGGTGTTTACGAGGAAAGAAACACTAATTATAAAGTAGAGGAAACAAAAATCCTCAAAGACCAAAGAGAACTAAAAGTACTCTTTGAAAGCCTAAAAGCGAGGGACGAAAAGAATGAGACTGAAGCACAATAAAAAGAGAAACACAGCATTTGTTTACGAGGCTCTGGTAAGGGAACTTACAGAGTCGGTTGTCAAAAATAACAAGAACAAACAAAACAAAATCGTTTCTATTATAAAGGATCACTTCACTAAAGGATCCGCACTGAACGAGGAACTTAATCTTTACAAGACAATATACGAAACCAAGGATGTGGAAAAGAACATCGCAGAAAAAATCGTAGTAGAGGTCAAGCAAAAATATAATAGCTTGGATAAGAGAAGTCTCTTTGTTGAACAATCAGCATTGATAAACAAGATAAATAAAACTTTGTCAAATAAAATTTTCAGCAACTTTGTTCCTAACTATAAGAGCATCGCTTCTGTTTATTCTATATTTCAAGATGCCCTACCAATCAAAGACAGGGTACTGTTGGAAGAAAATATAGTAGACCAGATGTCTTCATCGGTTGTCGTAAAAGAAGAGACCCAGCAACCAATCGACTCATTGGTCTACTCTACTTTCGTAGACAAGTTCAATCAAGAGTATTCGGAATCACTCAATGAGGGTCAAAAGACTTTACTCAGTCATTACATATCTTCTTTTGCTGATAACGGACTTGAACTCAAGGTTTATCTCAACGAAGAGATAACCAGACTAAAAGACAAATTGACTGAAGCAAAGGCCACAGAAGAGGAAAGAGAAAACTCAGCTATGTCAGACAAGCTAAGCAAGGTTTACACCATATTGGAAGAGACTAAAGACAGACCAATAGACACTGAGACGCTTGAGGTTGTACTGAAAACCCAAGATTTACTAGAAGAGATCGATAACAATGACAGTTGATATAAGTATAAAATTAGATCCGAGAGTAGAACTTAAGGCACGCCGCACTCTCGACGGAAACATTATGATTCTGGACCATGAGGACATGGACATCGTGCTTATGTTAGAAAAGAGTAAGTGTATTACGTTTCCAAAACAAGAATTTTCTGACAAATGCTACGTAGCACAAGACAGGATGTTCCGCTTCTTAGCAAAGAAGGGCCTGATAGATAGAACTTCTGTTGTGGGAGGTAACGTGTTTGGTTCAATAGAGGCAAAGATGCTGGAGTCAAAGATACCAGGCATCGACCAGACTCACGCAATGTTGTTTTCAATCGAAGAGTACATCACTGGAGAGAAGAAGTTCTTTAGAGACTCAAAAGATTACGACGATGATCGCTTGGATGCTATGCTCCGACCAGCGCCTGAAGATTCTACAGAGCTTGGCGATGTACCTCAAGAGCCTCGAAAGGGCTCGATGGACAAGCAGATCGGACCATATGGATTCCAGTATAACTACTCACTCCTAAGAGAGGGTCAAGGTGAAGACTAGTGACATTTATTTGGTTCTCACTTATTTCGTATGGCCTTACCCAGATACTCGTTTACGGAAAAATCCTAAACCCAATCCGCCCAAAGTCCGGAAAGTTAGGGCAATTGCTTGAGTGCCCAATGTGCACTGGCTTTTGGGTCGGCCTATTTTTATGGTCCGTAAAGGACTACACACAACTATTTACTTTTGATAATTCTTTTGTCACTGGACTACTATTAGGCTTCGCAGGATCTGCAACAGCTTACGTAGGAAACACACTGTTCGGGGACGAAGGGCTAAAGGTGGAAAAACTAGTCCACATTAGAAGGAGAGAGAATGAGACCATTTACTAAGATAAGATGGATGATTAGACCAGTAGCGAATTGCTGCAAGGGATCATAACTGAAGCGGGTGACCCCCGCATTGAGGAATATTATGAAACTTATAAGAGAATATTATGAATTGTGCGAAGGTGGCGTATGCCAAGACCTTCTAACAGAGTCCGAGAAGAGAGAAGTCGCCGAAGGCGCATTGTACTTAACTGGCGTAATGCAAAAGTGTAACACAAAGAATGCTAACGGACGCATCTATGAAAGAAAGACTCTGTTTAGAGAGGTCGACCGATACAAAGAATTTGTAAAAGGCAGACGGGCCCTAGGGGAACTCGACCACCCAGATAGTTCAGTCATATCTTTGGACAGAGTGTCTCATATGGTTGTGGATATCTGGACAGAGGGTGACAGCGTCATGGGAAAGATAAAAGTCCTGCAGGAAACTCCTTGTGGAAAGATACTTGCCGGCCTCATAAAAGAAGGTGTCACTTGTGGTATCTCATCTAGAGGTACAGGTTCCATAAGAGAAGAAAACGGTACAACAATGGTAGAGGACGACTTTCAACTTATTTGTTTCGATATGGTTTCAGACCCTTCGACGCCAGGAGCATTTATGCTCAAGGAAGCGAAGGAGATACAGAACAATATAAAAGAAGAGAATAACATTACAAGAATGATGGATGACATCATTAGTAAGTTTGGAGAAAAATGAAAAAGTCAGAACTAAAATCTATTATCAAGGAATGCGTAAAGGAAATACTCTTTGACGAGGGTGTGCTTTCCAACTTAGTAGCAGAAGTGGCAATGGGCATCACAAAAGCTCAGACTCTCATGGTAGAGACAAAGCAAGCACCAGCACCACAGCTCAGAACGCAGAACGATATAGATGAAGAGAAGGAGACTAGAAGAAAGAAGCTTCTAGAAACTAAAAGAAAAATGCTTGACGCTATTGGTAACACGAAGATGTCTAACGTCTTTGAGGGGACCGAGCCACTCAAGTCTGCAGGTTCCCCAACGGCACCAGCCGCTCAGGGGCCAATGGCAGGAAGAGACCCTAGTGATGCCGGAATAGATATATCCGGACTATTTAGTGTCGCAGGACAAAAATGGAACGCTCTAAAGTAAAGGAGATACGATGAGTAAAGGAAAAGTATGTCACGTTGAAGTCGTGATACATGATCAAGAACAGGTTATACGAATGATCAAGAAGTTTACACGAAAGTGTAAGAAGCAAGGTCTGTTCGCAGAGCTACAAGAGAGGAGATACTTCAAAAAGAAATCTCTTACTCGAAAAGAGAAACGGGAAAACAAAAAGAGGTTGTCCCAAAAAACAACTCAAAAAATGAAAGACAAATTTAACAAATTTGATTAGGAGATTATAAAAATGGCAGGATTTGACAACACACCTCCAGCATCGGAGTTTCACAGACACAGCAGTTGGGGTAGAACCCGTAGACCAAAGAACGTAAATGGCGCAAGCAGCACAACAGTTGCCTCACCAGCAACTGCATATTCTACAGAGAACCAAAGATTTTTACACGTCCAGTGCTGTGGAACTGCAACGGTAACACTAATAGAAGTATACTATCATGGTTCCGGCAAGTGGTCCAAACTTCAAATGAACGATGGAAGCGGTGGCCTTTCTGACGCCGCTGTTGGAGCAGGGGACACAGCGATTTTTGAAATCGCCGGCGCAGACAAAGTTAGATTCACTCAAGGTGTTGGCGATACGGCTGGAACTAACAGTGTTTGGTTACTACACTCCACCTTCTAGTCCCCAAAAACTTTTCCTTCCCTTTAGAGTGCCATAATACTATTTATTTAGAGGCAAACCCGTTTGCCCATTCACATATATACAATTGTTAGGAGTCAAAAACATGTCAAATCTACTCGAAAGAGCCATTATCGATGCCAAGGCACTGAAAGAAGCAGCTCTCAAGAACGCGGAGCAACTCGTTATAGAGAAATATTCACAAGAAGTGAAAGAAGCCATGAGTCACATCCTTGAAGAGGCCCCCGAAGACGAATTAGGTGGCCTTGACTTAGGTGATATGGGCGAGGAACCCACTGCGGAAGAGCCAGCCACAGAGGAAGAGCCCTCTCTAGACTCGATCGTAAGTGAAATCCCTGATGCATTTAGAAGTGATGACGATGAGATCATACAAATCAAGCTAGACTCCCTTGATGATGAGATCGAAGACGACGAAGTCACCGGCCCATTCGCTTCCGGAGATGAAATTGGCGATGATGAAATCGGTATCGATATAACTGACGACGAAGTCATGGCAGACGTTGATATTGACACTACACCAGACATGGATACCACACCAGATGCCGACATCGGTGTTGACATCTCTCCTGAAATGGTCGCAGAAGTACTCAGCGAAATGGACATCGACGCGGAAGAGATAGACCTCGAAGAAGTTATGGAAGCAGTGAGAGTAGACTTCGAGCCAGTCAAATCTGGCTGGGCAGGAACTCCAGAAAAGATTATGCAAGAATACGAATCAATGCTACTTGCTAGAGAGCAAGACAGCGAAGTAAAAGAAGAGAACGAGGAACTTCGAAAGAATGTTGCCGCTCTTCAAAAAGAAAACAAGACTTTATCTTCTGCGGCTATCAAGCTGCAGGAACAAACAAAGAAATTTAGTGCAGCATTTCAAACTATGCAAGAAAAGTTGGAAACCATGAATGTTTCCAACGCAAAGTTGTTGTACATAAACCAGGCCCTCGAAAATGCCTCCTTGAATGAGCGACAAAAAAGAAAAATTGTCGAAGCCATATCGAAAGCCGAAACAGTACAAGAAGCAAAGATCATGTTTGAGACTTTGAATGAGACTGTTACTACTACTTCAGACGTGAAGAAGGAAGCAACGTTGAATGAAATGGTTTCGAGAAGATCATCGTTACTTGTCGCGGCTCGAAAAGAGCAACCAAAAAATGATGCTAACCCATTCTATAACAGAATGAAAACGTTAGCAGGACTAAAGACACAATAATTCTAAATATTACAGAAAAGGAGGTGAATTTATAATGTCTATTTTACAAAAATTAACAGAAGGCGTACAGTCTCGCGATATGCGTGCAGAAGGTGCAGCGCTTCTTAACAAATGGGAGGCCACTGGTCTCTTAGAGGGTCTCAATGCTGAGTCCCAAAAGCAAGGTATGGCCGTTCTTCTTGAGAACCAGGCCAAGGAGCTTCTTCGTGAGGCTTCATCAATGGCAGCAGGCGACGTCGAAGGCTTCGCAGCAGTTGCATTCCCAATCGTTCGTCGTGTATTCGGCGGATTGATCGCAAATGATCTCGTTTCGGTTCAGCCAATGAGCTTGCCATCCGGTCTCATTTTCTTCCTTGACTTCACGCATACCACTGCTCGTGGCGGCGCTGATGTAAACGAGTCAGTATATGGTGGCAACGTTGTCGCCAAGCAGATCACTGGTGGTGTCGACCTCTCTGGTCACTCCAAAGATTTCGACGGCCCAAGTGGTCACTACAACCTGGGTAACGGCTTTGCTGGCCCAACTGGAAGCCTTGTACTTGACGGAGCCCGTACTGCAGTATTGGCGTCAACTCAGATTCAGAACTTGACTGAGGCTCAGAAGAAGTTGATTGACTTCGACCCAGACATCTTGGCTGGAAACGCAACTGACTGTATTGCTATTCAAAAGGCAGCAGCTGGCGACGAAGCAGGCGCAGACGTTGAAAAGAACCGACCAGGTGCTGTTGCAGCAACCGCAGGCCTTTCAGCAGGCGACCGGATCATTAGACGACTAACTTCTTTTGACTCAACCGGTTTGGTTACCTTAGTTCTTCACCACATCACAGGTGCTGTTGGCACTGTAGTTGGAGATGATGTAACGATTAGTACTCCATTGAAGGACAGCTTGACCACCGGCGGCGGACTTGGATCTATCGTTGGTACAAACACGTGGGGTCTTGAAGAACCAAACCCAGGAACTGGAAACAACTCCGGTGCAACTGGTAAGAACTCTATCGCAGAGATCGACATCAAGGTTGACTCAATCGCAGTTACTGCACAGACTAAGAAGCTGAAGGCTAAGTGGTCTCCAGAACTTGGTCAGGATCTCAACGCATACCACAACTTGGATGCAGAGGTTGAGTTGACTGGTATTCTTTCAGAGCAGATCGCTTTGGAAATTGACCGTGAACTTCTCGGTGAGCTTGTTCAGGGTGCAACTGCTGGTACTCGTTACTGGAGCCGTGCACCAGGTCTTTTCGTAGACGCAAACGGTGCAGAGCTTGGTGCTACTTCAGCATCACCTGATTTCACTGGTACTGTTAGCGAGTGGTACGAGACTCTCATTGAGACAATCAATGACGTAAGCGCTCAGATCCACAGAAAGACACTTCGCGGTGGTGCAAACTTTGTTGTTTGTTCACCAGAGGTTGCTAACATCCTTGAGTTCACAAGTGGTTTCCGCGCAAGCGTAACTGCTGACCAGGACAGAGGCACCATCGGTGCTGTAAAGGCTGGTTCATTGAGCAAGAAGTTCGACGTTTACGTTGATCCTTACTTCTTGCGTAACGTTATCCTCATCGGCCGTAAGGGCAGCTCATTCCTTGAGAGTGGGTTTGTATATGCTCCTTACGTACCATTACAGGTAACACCAACCATTTTCGGTACAGAGGACTTTGTACCACGTAAGGGTGTCATGACTCGTTACGCTAAGAAGATGGTACGACCTGATATGTACGGTCTTGTTGTTGTTCGTGGCCTTCTTGGCGAGGCAGGCGCTAGCTAATAGCTAACCGCAACACGCAATAGCGAAAGAATTAAGCCTCACCATTTATTTGGTGGGGCTTTTCTTTTTTTGGGATACTATTTATAATGAAAAGGTAAGGCGAATTACCTCTAAAAATACATTAAGGAGATTTTATAAAATGGCAAAATTAGGAAGATATTCAGCGGATAGAAAGAAGATTGAGGACCTTACAGCAACTAAAACTGTAGAGGTTGCAGAATGTGGTACGATTTTCACATTGAACTCTGCAACTGAGTTTACTGTCACCCTACCCTCAGTGGCTTCAGCCGGCAAGGGTTGGTGGTGTAAATTTATTGTCAAGGCAGCCCCAGCAGCTGCTGATTATATCGTTACTGCTGCCGGCAGCGATACTATAGTCGGCGTAATTGTCACTGGTGCTGACGGCGCCGCAACAGATCAAGCCGGCACCGGTCAGGTAGAGTTCAAAGACGGCGCCGCCGTAGAGGGAGACCAACTGGAACTTGTTTGTGATGGTGTCAAATGGTATGTTGTAGGACACTGTAACGCTGCCACTGGCATTGATATGGGTGCATAACAACTAACTCGCCTTACAGCAGAAACAACCCCTCTTCCAACAGGAAAGGGGTTTTTCTATTTCTAAACTATTTATTACATAAACGAAAGGAATTACCATGGGTAAACGAAGAAAGCGGCTAACAATGCCAAAATATGCAAGTAAATATGCATCACTTAGAAAGGCTGTGTTCGGCCTAAAACAACAAGCACAAGAAGTAGTAGAAGAGGTTGTGGAAACAGTTTTGGAAAAAGCTGTTGTCGCTGCCGAGAAAGCAGAAGAAGTCTTGGACCAAACACAAGAACGTGTAAATGCTCTCCGTTTTACAAACGAGGAAGAAGTTATTCAGGTCGAAGAACCAAAGGTTGAGGAAACAATTGTTGAGCAACCAAAGGTTACACGCCCGGCACCAAAAAACACAAACACCCCAAGAAAGAAATCTACTTCTACAACTCGTAAAAGAAGAGCCAACAAAACAAAAACAGACACCTAGGTTATTTGTCCCTTCGAACAACTAGTTATATTGATAAACTATAACACGTGAGGGACCATGAATGTCTTTACCTACATTAACACCAGCAAGCACTTTGTCTGCTGTTATTTTGCCAATAACCGGTACAGCAGGAAACATAAATTCTACACTACCGTATAAAATATACTCAGAAACAACATCACCACTCTACTCCAAGCAGTTCCTTTCAGGTGCTGTGGATCAAGTATCATACGTATACAAGAAACTTGGTGGTGATGTATTAGATATTGAGCTTACCGAAGGAAATGTGTACGCAGCCTTTGAAGAAGCAGTATTAGAATACTCTTATCTTATAAATGTGCATCAAGCAACCAATATTCTATCAGACGCGTTAGGTAATACTACAGGCTCGTTTGATTCAAAGGGTAACATAGAGTCAGGCGCACTGTCTTCTTCCCTTGGCGGCAAGCATGTGGCCCTCAAATATCCTAAGTTTGATTATAGTATGACGCGCCGAATAGCAGAGGGCATAGGAGCCGAAGTTGGACTCAACGGATCCGTTCAATATTCAGCATCATTTGATGTCGTTGCGGGAACTCAAGATTACAATCTGCAAAGTATAATCGAGGACTCCGTCCATTCCGGATCTATCAACGGAAAGACTGTCCTCATAAAGAAAGTGTTCTACAAGACCCCACATGCAATGTGGAGATTCTACGGATACTATGGCGGGCTGAACGTTGTGGGGAATATGCATAATTACGGACAATTTTCAGATGATTCCAGTTTCCAGTTGGTTCCTGCATGGCAAAACAAGTCGCAGGCTTTAGCCTTTGAAGATGCCATATACACAAGAATGTCCCACTGGTCATACGAGCTTCGAAATAATAATCTAAGGATTTTCCCAATTCCTCAGACTGCGATGCAGTCTAAAATGTGGGTTGAATTTTCAATACCAACAGACGTCTGGGACAGCACAGACCTTCAGACTGATGGTGTGAACAATATGAACACGCTTCCTATTGGGAACCTTCCTTACAACAACATCAACTCTATTGGTAAACAATGGATAAGAAGGTTTACATTGGCTTTGTGCAAAGAAACCTTGGGCCAAATTCGTTCTAAGTTTGCAACTGTGCCAATTCCAGGAGAATCAGTGACACTTAATGGGTCTGCACTGATATCAGAGGGCAAGGACGAGCAAGAAAAACTAAGAGAGGAACTGAAGACAACATTAGCAGAACTCACCTACGCAAAGATGGTTGAATCTGATGCTTCGATGGTAGAGAACAACGACAAGGTATTACAGAAAGTACCAAATTATATTTTTGTGGGGTAACTTAGATGGCTTCTGATGATAACAAATGGTCACAACCCGATTCTCCACCACCACCGTTGTTTACGGGGAAGAAAGAAAAGGATTTTGTAAAGCAAGTCAATGACGAGATCATCGAAAGAGTCATTGGCCAAACAATAGTCTATTATCCTATAAGCCTGGAGCACACAAACTTTCATGATGTATATGGTGAAGCCGTTGATAAGAATTTCCTAAACCCAGTAAGAGTATATGCCATGGTAAAGTACGAATCGCAAAATACAACGACCACACCACTAGGCGTTGACAGAGTAGAGAAGATATCAGTTATGTTTCACAAGAGAAGACTAACAGAGGATCAAGATCTTTTTGTCAGAGAAGGAGATTTCATACAATACGGTAGTCACTTCTATGAAATCTTGTCTTTGACCGAACCAAAGTGGCTGTTTGGTCAAGTTGAATCAAAGTTTGAGATTGCAGCATCGTGTGTGAGAGCAAGAGAGGGATTATTCAATGTCTGATAATTACGTAAACGAAGAGGATTCTTTGATTGCAAAGTTGCACTTCGAAGCCTCAACTATAGAAACCATCGACCGTGCAATGCTGAACTATGTAAAAGAATTGAACCTCTATACTGATACCAATCAGGGCTGGAGACAAGTTCCGGTAATATGGGGGTCAGCAGAAAGAGCATTTCAGACAAAAAACGATAAAGACGTCAGAGATTCAGAAGGTATGCTAATACTGCCAATTATCACAGTTGCAAGAACTTCACTGGCCAAGGATATGGCCAGTAAAGGAGTTTTTCAAGGTAGTATTCCAAAGATTGACGACGAACAGGGTGGATCCCTCCCAGTGTCGAGAGTAATATATCAAGAGAAGTCCATGAAGTTCGCAAACGCTGATGCACAGAGGCTCCACGGGCAACTAAATTATCCTCGTCAAAACGCGAAGACGGTCTATAGAACTATTACCGTCCCAATGCCAGTAAATGTGACTATTATGTATGAAGTTACACTCAGAACAGAGTACCAACAACAAATGAATCAATTAATGTTGCCTTTCGTGACAAAACCTGGTACAATAAATTATCAAAGATTATTTGAAGGTGAGCACAGGTATGAAGCGTTCATCCAAGGAGACTTTCAAGCGAACAACAACGTTTCAGACTTTTCATCAGACGAGAGAAAGTTCGAGACAAAGATAAATGTAAAGGTAGTCGGGTATTTAGTCGGAGAAGATGGTAACGCAACGAAACCACACTACTCTATAAGAGAGAACGCAGTGGAAGTAAAGATACCAAGAGAAAGAATCTCCCTCGGAGAGGTACCAGAGCACGAATTCGGTTCTTACTATGGGTTGTCTGGTATTCCCATGAGCGCGATATTCGACAGTGACACTGTTTCTTCTATTTTCTCTAATGTGGCTGCAGCCAACGCTCCTGCCGCCGCAGGAAGCTCTGGAGGAGGGTCCGGAGGAACAGATTCAGTAACAAGAAGCACCTTTGCAGAAGTCTTAGGAGAAACGCTGATTATCAGAGAAGTTTTGAAAGAAAACGGCGATGCCCCACCATCACCAGCGACCACTTTTACCTTGGACAACTTACCAAGAACAAACACAGAGTCAATTTATGTGAATGGTGCAATACAGTCCGTGGGAGCAGACAACGATTACACTATTAGTGGCCGAACAATAACATTTACTTACGATTTAACAACTGAAGACAATGTATATGCAACATATATAAAGAACTAGAAAGGAGATACAATGTCCACAGATAAAACCAAGACCGAAGAGGTCGCAACCCAAGAAGAAGCCACCAACTCATCAGAAATAGTAGAATTAGAGTGGACGGAGGTCGAACAAATCTTCGCACTTCGAGAGAATTTGACCTCAATTGAGGCCAACTTTTCGTCAATGTGCTTAAATTTCGAAAAAAGAAAGATGGAGGTTCTATCCACTATGAAAGAGTATGAAAATGCCATGTATTCCCTAGCGGGACAACTGAAGGAACAAAAAAACATAGATGCAAATCTCACCTACGAACTTAAACTTCCTTCCGCTCCCGAAGAAAAAGCCTACTTTATTAGGAAAGAGGTCTGAAGTGTCATCTAGAACACTATTTACTTTACTCAGTAATTCGATTTAGGGGAGAGACGAAATGACCGACCAGACAAATGCTTTCACTACCAGCGACATAGGTATTGCTGCTTACTTACAACTAAAGAGGTATAAACTAGTAGAATGTCGAAGATTAGAGACCGGAAAATTTCATTTCAAATTCGAAGATCCCGAAAACAAGTGCCCAATGCTTTCTCTCGAATTTTTAGATTCCGACTTCTGTAAATTTGACAACAATGTTAGAAATCTAAAAAAAGTTTTATTCTCTTAGGAGATCTCCAAACTATTTATAGGCAGACGTCCGTTCATTCCTCTAACATCCCATCTATTTAATTTTTCTAACAATTTACTCCTATAATATAATATAATTTTAAGTGCAAAATTCATATATAGGAGGAAAAAATATATGACTTATTATCTTAGTGGGGCCTTAGCCTCACAAAATAGTGCGTCAATTGATCAGGCTATTACAGGCGGCCTTCCATTAAGCGTCAATGATTTTACGAGCCCGGCAAAAGAAAATCTTACTTTTGATTTTTCACCAAGTGCCGAATACATGCTCAAGACTACTTTTATGGGGACCGGCTCATTTGGGTCAGACCCAGGCAATGATTATGACCCAGGTATGATAATCTATCAGTCCGGATCCAGCAATGGATACGAGATCGCAGATTTTATCAAACTCAAGGGTTCTCGTGCTTTAGACAGTGCATTTTATTACGCTGATTCGCCCAACTTGCTTAGTCCTAGGTTTCTTAGTGATGACACTATCGTCATCGCATGCGACGCTTATGACCCTCAAGATGGCAGTGGAAATCGCATGGACGGCGCGTTCATAGTCGTAACTGGCTCTGGAACAAACTGGGGCATATCCCAAGTATTTTCCGGAAGCACATCGTACGGTGTAACGAGTACGGCTCAGAGTCGCGACGCAAACCTAGGAGGACCCAGTGTTATTGCAGACTTTGTAGGCAATGGGGATCAAGCGAAAATGTTTGCCGCAAACAACAAATATAGCAGCACTTTGGCAACGAGAGTTGCTATTCATAATTACGGAGGTCACGCTTCGGCCGCCCGCCCACAGGGCATGATAACCATATTCCAGCAAAGTGGTGGAACTT
>Ga0208298_1000260_pt1 | contig 24423 bp, 33 predicted proteins | sample 14BtaG_FD_184088 | JGI IMG/M metagenome (GOLD analysis project Ga0208298, IMG submission 184088) | Marine viral communities from the Subarctic Pacific Ocean - 14B_ETSP_OMZ_AT15311_CsCl metaG (SPAdes) (version 2) | ecosystem: Environmental > Aquatic > Marine > Oceanic | place: Pacific Ocean... | reverse complement strand
TTCTCAATGCAAGAACCATCAACGCTGGTGACGCCATAACCCAAGCCTAGCAAGGTTGCTTTTAAGTCCCTATTTCTTTCTTTGTTGTCTTTACCGATGATTGCTTTCTCGGTACAGTTTGCACCATCTTCGGTATCGTCTCGAAACGAAGTAATAACAACACAATCGTGCTCTTGAATGTGCTTATAGATTCTGCTCAAGCCAGATTCGTTTAGGTTTGCAAACTCTCTCCATTCTTTCATTATTTTTTTCATTTTCTCAAATCTCTCCTTCAATCGTTTAGTTTGTTGATGTCTTCAATCGCTTGTTCTTTATCGAACTTTACAAGTTTATCACAGCGAATCCACTCAGTTTCTGGATTGAAATCTTTGCGGCGGATTTCCAAAAGGCTTCGAAGGTTTTCTTGCAAGGCCTTGTAAGCGGTGGTTGGAACCCACTTTACTTTTACGTAAGTCCATCTTCCTTCTTTCTTTGTTTCACGCACACGGCCAAACAAAACAGACGTTCCTTTAACTTGTAGCACTGTGTCATTGATAAGCATTATACCTCCTTTTGTTATTTCTGCTTTTCATAATACTCTTCAGGAGTAATAACTCCTGATGGCTCAACTGGCTCCCATAGAGCCGCAATGGTTTTATTTCTTTCTTCTTCTTCTTTTCCTTCTCCTTCAGGTTTAGGGCCCTGCCTGAAAAGAAAGCCCTTTACGCTTGGGGCGTCTTTTTCTAACAAGGTCTTTATAAGATCAAAATTATTTACTGAGTCTTTGCCAGTTATCTCAATGTATCTTTTCTTTGCTCCTTTCCAATCAGCAAAATAGTTTGGATCATCGTTATTTATGTCGTAAAGTTCTGATCGGTCCAACTCAACAACATAAACATATTTTCCTGGTATCATGCCAATGCCGCCATCTTTTTGGCCTTTTTTTGTAAAAAAGAAAACCCTTGGTTGATCCCAGGCCTTGTATCCGGCTGTTGAATAGGTGTTCGGTTTTTTTGCGGCGGCATTGGGGTCAAGCTTCTTGATGCCTTCTGTATCAGAAATGTGATAAAGTTTTACAGGGCCAGCGGGAATGGCGGATCCGCCGCCAATCTTATACTTATACTTTTCTAACTCTTCTAGAACTAGTTGCTCGATTAGGTGTTTTATTTTCATTTTTCTCTCCTAATCTAAATAGTGCGAGGCCCCCATTTTTCAATACAAAACTTTTTATACTCTTCATACATCACGTTTGCACAAATTGAAAAGTGATACATCATGCGGAGTGCTTCTTCGCTGCTGAGATTGTGGCTATCGGCCTCTTCTAGGACGATCTTTGCGCATGCACTTACAACCTCAGCCTCAGCGTCCATTGCGTAAAAAAACGCATTGCCTTGTTGTTTGATTTGCTCGTTTCTCATTTCATCAAACATAACTTTTAAGCGCCTGGTTGCCGCATCCCAGCCTTCGTTGGCTCTATCCATTTTTATAAATTCCCTCCTGTAAAGTATTTGTTCTCGTAGTAGATAAAGTAATCCTCGATAAGTTCATTGAGACAGTCATTCCGGGAACCTGCTGAGTCTAGGTCCTTCTTTATGGTTTCCATTAGGTCGTCGTCATCTAGAGTCTGCTCAAAAGCACTTTCAAGCATAAAGCAATCTGGATCGACAAAGATAGCATGGGGGTCTCCGCAGACTTCTGCTTGAAGTTGTTTGTCGAACTTAGCGAAGAATAGCTTGCGTGCCTCTTCTTTTACCCCCCAAAGGGGGCCCTCAAGAGATACTCTAAACTGATAAATCTTCCATGCGTGGAATACTTTTTCAGCCAAGTGTTGATCTAAAATACAGAATACCTCTGCTGGACAGTCTGGCCAGTGTTCAAAGCGGGCGAGTTCGTAAGCCTCTTCAAAGTTGCGCCACGCTAGATCTTCAGGTGGCGGAGTCACATGCTTTTTTAGATCTTGAAGTTGTGCTTCAAGTTGTTCAATCTTTCTTTCTAGTTCTTGTTTGTTCATTGTTCATCCCTCATAATATGATCTTCCACCCCCAATACCTCAAAAAAGTCTGTTCTGGTTAGTTCTTCTGCAAGGCCTTCAAGGTTTCCAACTCTTGTTTTTAGTTTTCTAGTCAATACAGGCTTCACGCCTTCTTCTTCATCCATAGAAAACACTCTAATAAAATATCTTTTACTCATTTTGATCCTCCTTTTTTATTACTCCATCAAATCCGCCAATAAGAAAATCTTTAACATCTTTCTTATTGTGAAAAATTTCTCTATAAACTTGTTCTCCTTCTTTATTCACGATGTAAAGATAAAAAATAAGAGAAGGAATGTCCATCATAAAATCTACTGATGGTCCATAGTGCTCTTTCAAGGACTGCCTCCAAAGGATCTCTTCCCTGTTTAGTTCTCCGTAGGTCTTTGTTGTTTTTAGGGTCCTGTCCCCGCCCCAACAATCTGTTTCAACTAAATCTACAAGAACTTTATTTTCTTTATTTCTCAACAGTTTTTTAATTTTCTTTGCTTTATTCATCTTGATCCTCAACCAAATCCCAGACATCTAGTCCGTTTGCCCAGCGGTAAAACCACTCAATGATTTCTTCCTTAGAGCGCCCTTGAACATTTAAGAAAGAAGCATCCCACTCATTGGACCTCCACTGCCAATATTTTCTGCACTCGTTGATGGATAAATGAATGTCAAATTCTTCTTTTAATGTTTCCTGAATGGTTTTGCAATCTTCATAATACCAATCAATTGTTCCATTGCCGTCAATCAAAGAAAAAATGTTATTAACTAACCTTTGGTTGATTTTATTTTTAAGCTCAGTCATTTTCGCTCTCGCTATAATAATCATCTGACATTAATTCACAAACCTCTTGGAGAGCAAATAAGAAGTTTGTAATTTGACTCCCACCCCAGTTTTCTATGTAATTACTTCTGACTAATCCAATATTTTTTTGCAATCTAAAGAACATTTTTTGCATATTTTTATTAAAATCTTTATCACTCATTTTCACTCCATCCCGCAGTTGTTGCTGCTGGCCCTTCTTTATTGTCTTTGTTTGCTTCAATGTAATCTGAAACTCCATCATCAAAGCCTTCTTCAAAAGCCACCGGATCGTTTGTTGTTGGGACAAGTAAAAACCTTGTTCCTTCAACCCATTCTTTGTAAAGTTCATAAACGTCTCTATCGTGGTATTCTGAGTTTAGCCCTCGGTGGTATCCGGCATTGTAAGAATTATTGCTCATTTTGGTCTTCCTTTCTAGATTATTCATTTTATTTTCCTCTTATTATGGCTTAGCATAAACTTTATCAAACCACACATCCCAGTGTGAGATCCTGTCTTTGATTTCTTGATCAAGGTCTTGTGGGATCTCGTTTTTCATTTGAGCAGCAATGTGATCATAGAGAAGATCGCAATCCATTTCTCCGTCTGTCTCAAAATAGACACCAAATGTAATAGAAACATTGTATTTTCGTTTCTCATCAATACCAAAATAACTTTTTTATTCTTCTATCACCATAGAACTTTCAGACGCCAGAAGCAGGCTCGTTCGCCCTGCGATGTTTTCTTCAAGCCGCTCTTCAAGAAAAGAAAGACGCTGAATAAGCGCTTCTTTTGATAGATTTTCTAGATTGTTATTCATCCTTTACAGCACTTGTACTTCTTTAATTTCCTTGCCAAGAGCCTCTTCAGCAAGCTCATTGATTTCCTTCTTCAGTCCCTCCATTAGAGGTCCCTTTTTATAGAACTTCTTGTGACCCTGTTTCATCCTAACGATTGTTGAGTCTTGCAATACTAGGCAGAAAGCATCAGGGTCAACAAGATCAGCACTTACGCCACCAACTATTGGCAATTCTGGGCAGCTTTCTTTTGCTTCGTCTTTTATGATTGCAAGATGATAAAGCCAGCAATCTTCTGGCTCATTGTAGTTTATCTTATCTTTTATCACTTTACATCACCTCCCATTCATCAATGTAGTAGTAGTGCGATTGCGACACTCCTGAATTGTCGTCTCTTGTGTTGTCCTCAACAAAATGCTGTGCTTTTTGTTCAGAGTCAAAAATAGCAACAACCCTATCTGGATCGAAGGCGGCCACCTCTGATACAATAAATACTTTCATTTTTTCTCTTAATAGTGGTTTATTCATCCCTTCTCCTTCAATCTTCATTTACTATCTCCAAGTTATCAGGGTTTGCAAACTCTGAGAGTCTATCCCCTTCTTCTGTCAGCCAATCAACCTGTATCCAAGCTTGGTGCGCTGCGAAAGCAACGACAAGCCCAAGGCATTCATGACTATTGTTTAAGTGTCTGACCAGATCTCCAATCTTAAAAGGTGGGTTTGGCTCTCTGATCTTTAAAGTTCCTGGTGTTATGGCAACTCTTGCTTTCATCACTATACTTTCTCCAAAATATCTGATTCAACATAATAGATGTAGCGCTCAATAATGTCGAGGGCGTCTTGTTTGGTTGGAGTCTTGCCGTTGGGCTCCGCATATCTTTTAAGCATTGCGATTACCCCACGAAGTTCTCCATTCTTGCTTAATGGAGTTTCAATAAACTTCTCTAATAAGACGTCAAAGCAAAGATAATGACAGTCGTTGTTATATGGAATCTTAAATCCAAGTTGAAAGTTATCAAAGCCAACCTTTTCAAAGTAGCGAGAATAACGCTCATAGAAGTCGTTGTCATTTGTAAGTCCCGTGATCGTTCCGTCGCATAGGGAAACTCCAACGTGAAACCCTGCAATGTAAGATGCGATTTCTGGATTTAGGATATTGGGCAGGTAGTTGTAAATCATGTCCCCAATGTCATCCTCGACCTCATCTTCAAATTCCTCTAGGCTGCATCCCGTTGCTTTTGCAATGGCGTCGTAGAGTTCTCCATAGTAGTCCCGCTTATCACCGCCTTCAAGGTCTTTGACCCTTTTCTCCAAGGTGGCAATTTGTCTTTTTAAATCTTTAATGTTTTCACTCATTTATCTATTCTCCTACTAGCTTTGTAATGTCTTCGCAGAACTCTAAAATCATCTCGGTTCCCCGGTCGTCTTCTGCAAGATCAGCAAATTCAATTGCTGCTTTTGTGTCATCTTCTAGCTTTATTGATGCGAGAGACGACTCGATTATATAGATAGCGAAACTCAGATAGTTCTTTTTGTAAGTCTTTGTTTTGTGTACTCACTTCTCCAATTTCAATCATTTTTCCTCCTCTGTGTTCCGGCGTGGCTCTCCCCCACGACACGACACATCTTACCACGGAAGGGGGCGGCGGGTCAAGCAAAACCCGCCCTGCCCCCGGTTGAAAGTTGTAGTGGTGATTTAAGATAAGAGTTTGAATGCGTGCTTGATGGACCTTGTTGAGAAGCCCCAGTTTGGGCAATACGAAAGCTTTGCCGCATAAGGTCGGTTCAAGTGCACAACATCATTTTCTTTAACAGCCCAGCATTTAATCGAGACCATTTCACTATTGCTGTCCGTCACATCAACAATCCAATAAGGCTTTCCTTTCTTGGTTTTTCGTTCTGTGATCTTGCGAGGGATAAACCAACACACAATAAGTTCTGGATCAAACTCTGAGATAGGTGGAACACCTTGATCTTGTAGATCTTGGATCAGATCAGCATCAACAACAAGAGACATTGGGAATACGCCGGTTAGATCTGTTAGGTATTCGATTCTTTCAATGTCTGAGAAGTCCCCTTCTGGGGCGTATTGCTTAATGTTCTCGGCAAGTTTGTCGTGGGACTTTTGGATCTTCTTGTAGATCTTTGGTCGATCAACACACACCGCAGACCAGAAGTGCTTCAAGCCTGTGAAGCGTTCATCAACAAGCGAGTTGAGAGCCTGTGCTCGGCAAAGAACATCAAGTGCTTTCTTGTTCAACTTTGAGTATGAAACGCTTTCAGAGAAAAGCAAGTCCTCAACTTTGTGGAAAGGCCTGTTGGCCATAATCTCATCAATCGCAGCATCACCAAGGCCCTTGATTGAAGAAAGGGGCTGGTAAAGAGTTTCACCACCCTCAGAGATTTCCCAGCGGCGACCAGAAGAGTTAATGTCCAACCTGGACACCTTAAATCCGTGACTTTTTGCTATTGAAATAGCGTGCTCTAATCCTTTACTCATCGTTCCTCCTTTTGTTTAGTGGTTTGTTTTCCTGTTGCTGGATCGTCCTTCCAACTGATGTGCTTTACTATGTTATACACTGCTGACTTAGAGACGTCAAACATTTTTCTAATCTTCACCTGCGTCTCCCCTTCATCATAAAGCCTTCTTATTTCCCTCACCTTCTCCCAGTCTAGTTTAGCAGAGCCGTTGTTCTCTGCGGAGTTTGCTTTGGAGATCTTCTCTCTCACCGTATCAGGGACCTGCTTCCCGGTAAGCGCCTCGCTTATTTTTTTTCTTGTCTCAGCCGACACCTCGTGGCCTGTTAGGCTGGCGCTTATTTTTTTCTTTGTCTCCTTGGCTCTCTCGACGCCAAACTGGGGGTGCTTACTGCCTGAGAGGCTTTCGCTTAACTTCGCCCTGTGTGCCTTTGAAAGAGGTGTCCCTTTATTCCAAGCCGCTTTCCCTAGGTTTGCTTCACTTATTTTCTTCCTAGTCTCTTCCGAGTGCGTCTTCCCGAAAAAAGGGTGCTTATCTCCTTTAACAGCAGCGCTTATCTTTTGTTTCGTCTCTTCAGAGCGTGGGCCACTACCGCCAGTGGCGTGTGTTGCGATGTTGTAATCAGGCTTCAGGGTGTCTATGTAGCGCTGTTCTGCTTCTAGAAGGCAAAGGTCTTCTGATATTTGCTCAAGAACAGAAAAAGAAAAAGCGCTTTCTCCATAGAGGTCCCAGGAGTTTTGTAAGTGCGGATTGCGATGCCTCCCGGCACGAAGGGCGCTTTTGTGTTTTCTCCATCTACGCTCTACATCCAAAGAACTCCCTACATAGATCTTACCATTTTGACTATTCACTATTTTATAAATACCTCTCATTTTCTTACTCCTTTTTTTAGTGGTCTCTTATAATAAATAGTCGCTAGTCATAAAGATGGATGGCTACTAGTAAGTTTAAATCATTAGTTTTGAAAGCCATCATCTTCATCTTGCCTATTTCTCCGTCTCAGACTGGAGGAACGCAGCCATCCATTCGGATGGAAAGTACTTATAAAGCCAAGCACACTGATAGCTAATAATAGAATAACAGACAGCGTGAGACTTATTAAAACCGTAACCAGAGAAGTACTCAAACTTTCTCCAAAGTTCTTTACCTCCTTTGTAGCCTTTTTCATAGCAACCCTCCAAAAACTTTTGTCTAATGTCTTCTTTTTGTCGCAACTTCTTCTCGGAAAGACCCTTCTTTGTTAGAAGTTTCCTAAGTTTGTTTCCATCATCAAGTGTAAGGTCTTTGCCTAGTTCAGCCGCCAACTGAGCGATTTGCTCTTGGAAAATCATAAAGCCGTATGTTGGCTCCAAGATCTCACGAATGATCGGGTGATCATACTTAATGTATTGAGGGCTGTCCTTTGCTTCAATGTAGTCCTTGTCAACGCCAGCCGAAAGAGGTCCTGGGCGGTAAATCGAAGTTACAGCAGATAAATCAATGATCGACTCTACTTTTGAGTTGGAGCAAAGTTTTTGTGCACCTTCATTCGCAAACTGGAAAATGCCTGCCCACTTACCTGCTTGGAAAATGTCCTTATACACTTTTTGATCTTCCAAATCAATCACGTCAGGGTGAAGGTTTTGTTCGTAGAAGCCCCTGATCTGATCGAACGATGGGTTTTCGATTCCGTGGTGCCTTCTAAGAATGTGGTAGATTGCGCCTTCCATAATGGCAAGCGTGGTCAAGCCAAGAACATCAAACTTAATAAAGCCAAGAGGCTCCAAGTGTCGAACATTCTGCCCTTCCGACCAGGGCGTTTGAACAACTCCACCCGAAGCAATAAGAGGCATGTGCTTTTTCAGGTCGTCGCCAACAACAACACCGCCAGCATGGCGAGAAACAGAACGCACTTGACCCAACAGCGCCTCCAAGTGAGCCCCAACTTGGGGATACTGAGCGAGGAAGTCTTGGAGGCTCTCAGAGTATCTAAGAGTTTCTTCATAAGTTGGAACATACATACCTGCCGTAATGCCGTGCTCTGCTTTGGCAAGGGGTGTTGCTTCTTTGATCATAACAGAAGTTACTTTGTTTGCTTCTGTATAAGGAATACCATAAAATTTTGCAACGTCCTTGATAAGAGAGCGCAGCTTGAGTGTGTTGTAGTTTGAGATTGGAACAACTGAATCTTCACCCCACTCCTCAGCCAACACTTCTTTAAGTTCCATGTTTCTGGAAACATCAAAGTCAATGTCTGGATAATCGGTTGCATCTTTCGTCATGAAACGAGAGAAAAGAAGGCCGTGCTTGATTGGATCAACTTGTGTAATCTTCAAGATGTAAGCCAAAAGAGAGCCTGCTGCGGAGCCACGACCTGGGCCTGACAGCATCATTTCATTTGCTTTATCTGCAATGGCTTTCATTGTAAGGAAATACTTTGCGAAGCCTCTATCTTTGATTACTCCGAGTTCTTCACGAAGTCTTTGAATATACTCTTCGTTCTCGGTGAAGCCGAACTCTTTCATTCCTTCAATCGAAAGTTTGACAAGTTGGCTTTCTGCTGTTTCTCCATCGGGAACAACAAAATCAGGAAGCCGGACAGTTGCGTCAGGCTCAAAGTCTTCGATAAGGCTGTGGGCAATCCAGTGGGTGCGCTCAATACTTCCCCGGACTAGATCGTCATCGTATGTGTTGTTTGTTTGTTTTGAATAAGAAACATAAGAATCCCACATTTGATCCCCGTTCTTTGGATAAAGTTCATAGCCAACTTCTTCAATGCTCTCGGGAAGAGACCCATCTTGGTCTTTCTTGTTCATCCAGCCAAGTTTCTTGTAAAGAATGCGGTCCTTCCAAAGTTCAGGGCGAGGATAGTGGGCATCAGCCGCAGACACAAGAGGAACGTCAAGGCGCTTTGAAACCTCAACAACGATTTGATTTAGGCGGTGCTGCTCTGGGATGGAGTTCCATTGCAGTTCCAAAAAGAAGCGGTCTTCAAAAATGTCAAGCATTAGTTTAGTTTGCTTCACCGCTTCTTCAATGATTTCTTCATCAGTTTGATCAAACATCTCCCACATAATCTTGGCGATAAAACCACCAAGACAAGCGGAAGTTGCAATCACACCCTCAGAGTGCTCACGCAGCATTTCATAATCCACACGAGGAAAACGATAATAGTTATCGCCTTGGTGGGACTTAGAAACAAGTGAGAAAAGATTGTTTAGGCCGGTTTGATTTTGAGCAAGCAAAACCAAGTGGCGGCGGTGGTTGATTGCAGAGTTCCTGGAACGGGTTGCGCCCTCGTCCTCAATGGACATTCCTTCATTCTTTGCAAGTTCTTTTGCTCGCTTCTTGTCTTCTTCAATGCGGGCTTTTTCTTCTTTCCATTCTTTGATGGACGGGTGGAAGTAAGCCTCCACGCCATAGACCGCCTTGAAGTTCTTTCCTTCGTTCTTCATTTTCTTCCAGTGAAGATACTGATAAGAAAGGCCGTTCATGTTTCCATGATCGGTTAGTGCAATGGCATCGCACCCATTGCTGTGTGCGAAATCCATGTGCTCATCGGGAAAACCAATAGCGTCGAATGGTGATCCAACGCAAGAGTGCCCGTGTAGATTTACAAATTTAAGTTTTGGTTGCTTCATGTTCCTCCTTAGCAAAAAAAGCCACCGGTCGGACTTGAACCGACAGCCGCTCGCTTACAAGGCGAGTGCTCTGCCATTGAGCTGCGGTGGCGATGCCCCAATTTAACATTATTGGGGATGAAAGCTGATCTACAATTCGATTGTTTGCCAATGATAGCGCTCAACTAGCTCTCTATCTTTTGTATAGTTAAATGTAATCTGTAAAAGTTCTTCGGTTCCAACATGACCACAAGAAAAAAGTTCGCTATCAGACAAGCAAACATGCCGGGGGAACATAAACAAATCTGCTTTATTTGCTGGGTGTATAACCGCCAACAATACTTTGTCCCAATTTTTTTGGTTGGGCCTAATCTGATTTGCCCAGACCTTTGGGTCATTATCCCGGATTTGCTTTTCAGTTGCATAACTAACAAAAGCTGTTTTCACCTCGACCAACACCTCATCGATGTAACAATCCCCTTGATTGTTTTCCGTTTTGAATGAAAAACCTTTATTCTCACAAGCAAGACGTGCTAGTTCTACCCCCAGCTTTCCTTTTGTTTGGGGGGAAGCTTTCCTCCATTCTTGAAGAGTCGGTTCTGCTTCTTTCCAGGGTTTTTCTTTGGTCAAATGGTTTTTTGAATAAATTGTTTCATTTAACTTTTTTAATTTATCATCTGTAAGCTTGAAAGTCATAATATCATCTCTCCTATGGAAATTATGGTAGTGGCGTGAGCCGGCGTGGTGGAGCCACTATACCACGGGCCGGGGTCGGATGTCAAGCTCTCCGGGTGGCAGTGAGGTTGAAAATTATAGCGAGGCTTTGTTATCAAAGTAATTATTCAGTAAATAATTTATTTCTTTTATACTCAACGCTTTTACATAGGCAGTGTTGTTATAAAACTGACTGTAATCAAATGTTTTGAGTGCCTCAATAACTTCTTGATTTTTTGCAATAAAATAACCTTTTGTTGTATTTGGTTTTCTTTCAAAACTTTCTTCAATTTTACCACACGAATAACCAAAAAGAGTAATTGCTAAATTGGCTTTTTCTAACCCCTCCTCATCTTGTCTGACTTTTTTAAGATACTTTCTATCTTCAACAGTGACTTTTTTCCTCTTGTAATCTCTCCTTTCCCAAACCTGAAAGAGTGTTGTTAGTGTTTTCTTGTCTTGAAACTTTTCATCATCCAGCTTGTAAAAAGAGTTGCTAGGCATCTCTTCATCTAAAACTAAGTGAAAGTTTAGATCTAATGAATTTTGCACTGACCACTTCCTCCAGGATTTAGGAATTAAAAAGCAAATCATCTTTGAGTTTTTTGCTGCATGATTAAAGAACTTTTTTGATAAAGAATTTGCTCTTCCAAATGGTGGGTTTGAAATTGTAATAAGGTTCTCTGGTAAGTCTTCCACAGATAAGAAGTCATCAACTAACGCTACATCAGCATGCTTTGGTTCAATGTCAAAAGAAAGAATGTTATTTTTTTCTACACCTTTTCTTTTGAGACCTTCGATAAACTCACCGGTTCCTCCTGCCGGTTCTAAAAATAAAGATGATTCTTGTTTAAAATCAACAAATTCTTCTAATAAGTCTAAACAATAATCAACTGTTTCTTTGTTTGTATAGTATTGCTCTTTTCCAGTTTTTCTTTTATTTGCAAAACTTTGTAAATCTTTAAATCTTGGAGTTTCTTCCTCAGTTTCTTGAGGAGTCTTTTCTAAGAACTTTTTCTTAAATTCTTCCATGTCTCTCCTTGCGATAGCCCTTTGGGAGCCCTTTTTGCTCGTAGGGCTCGCACTACCCCCATCTAGGGAAGGGGTTGCGGCTTTTTCTTTTTTATTATTTTTATTTGATTTTTTCATAGCATCCTCTTTTTTAAGTTTATTTTTATTTTTCTCCCAAAGTTTAATTCTTTCTTCATCTGTCATGTTCCTCCTTGTTCTTTTATGCATCAAACCTCAGTTCGTTTGCTTCTTTATCGTAATAACAGAATACCCCACGGGATAAGTGGAGATCCACGAGGGTTTCAGGGTGGACTCTTTTATCGTGGAGCCACCATTCTTTGGCTCCGTATACCCATTCAACAGCCGGGCCGTCTTCACGGTGTCTCTTTCCGTGAAGATACCATTGCTTGGTCCCATTTGAGTTCTCAATGGCCGGGCCGTTTTCACGGTGAAAATTTCCATCTTTGAGCCACTGCTTGTCTCCATCGATTTCGTGTGTGGGTTTATCGTTCATGCATCAAACCTCAGTCCATCTGCTTCTTCATCGTAATAACAGAATACCCCACGGGATAGTTGGAGATCCACGAGGGTCTCGGGGTCGACTTCTTTATTGTGGAGAGCCCACTTCCATGACGAGACGCCTGGATATTCACGAGCGGGGCCATCTTCACGGTGGAGGTTATCGTGAAAGAACCAAAACTTGGTTCCGTCTGCCCATTCAATAGCAGGACCATCTTCACGGTGGCGTTTTCCGTGAAGGTACCACAATCTGCTTCCATCTGCCTTTTCAACAGCCGGGCCATCTTCACGGTGCTTTTTTCCATTGAGATACCATGCTTTGGTTCCGTCTGTAAATTCAATAGCCGGGCCATCTTCACGGTGGTATTTATCGTTGAGATACCATGTTTTGGATCCATTTTCGCTTACTATACACTCGGGCTGCTCTTTCATTCTTCTCCTTTGAGGATAAAGTTTTTTGCTTCTGTTACGGGCATTCTTGATAAAGCAAAAACAAGTTTGAGTTCTTCATCGTTTGCCAGTTCTTCTTTTAGTTCTTTAATAAGAGTGCTAATAAGTTTGTTTAAGTTCTTTTTTCTTTCTGTTTTTTTTCTTGGCGCATCCATTGCTTTGCGCAGCGTCTTAAGATTAATGTCCAAGACGCCCTTGTAGCCGTAGTCCTTCACACGCTCCTCCGGTTCAGTGGTTCGGCCACCATCATACCACGAGACAACGCCGGGTGTCAAGCCCGGCGTGCCCCGTGGAGGGTTGAAAGTTCTAGTCCTCGTTTTTTTTGTTGCTTGTCTTGTCCAGCCAAACTTTCGGTATAAGCCAGTTTTTCTTTCTCGTGTCAAAAGTCAAATCGGAAGCAAGGCATTTTTTATAACTCTCAAATGAGTTAATGGGATAAAAATCTTCTATTTCTATTTCTTCGTGCTTGCCTTTTTTCACGTTGTTAAAAACCCACTTTGTTCCTTCTTCGTAGATTTCTTTTCCTTTCTCGGTATAAAGTTTGCGGAGGCTTCTGCGGGATTGGATAAAGTCTTCGGCTGTAAAGCAAAAACCCAAAGGAATATCATCTGTTATGTCTTTTCCTTTGTGCTTTAAAAGAACGTTGTTTCTTCTTATTACATCTCGCTTTGCTCTTAAGGTTTGAAAATCATAAACGCCAAAAGGTGAAGCAACATACACCTTGTCGTAAGTTGTCCATTTCGACATAAACTTTGATACATAATAAGAAGAGTGCGCCGCCCAGATGATTTGCCAGGCAACACTTTCCATTTTTTTTATGTGCATTGAGTTTAAAGGAACATAAAAGATTGGGATGTATCTTTTTAACTTCCATCCGTCTTTTGTCAAGTGTCGCTCGGCCCACACTGGATCTAAGGCCACTTCGCCTATTCTTTCTTTGGCCAAGGGAATAATGTGGGCATCACAGCAAATCCAAATACTAGAACACCCAACAGTTGCACACTCCATTATTGCCCTCTCTAAGAGCGTATAGTCTTGTTCTAGGGGCATAAGGCAGTCATCCCACTCAAATCCAAAGTTTATTCTTCGGTCAAAAGAAGGAATAACGCCAACCATGTTTGTTGTGTCTTGAAGTTCTTTCATAGTGTGGGTAAATCCAATTTAAGTAAATTATTATAACAGGCCGATCTATATAAGACGTTTGGGAAAAGGAAATTATTCACATTTTTGTAATTTTTTTTCTCTAAAGAATAAATTTTTCTTTCTTTGGCTCTCAAAGAGATGCCACGAAAAAGGTGTGGCCTGTCCGCTCTTGCGTATCCTGTAACGCCTGCTGCCTTCATTGTATCTTGGGCTTTAAACCTAACAGAGTAATCGGCATAGCAATGGCGGTTGATTTGACGGCTGTTTAGATAAGAAATAGCATAAAACTCATTTATGTTTCTTGAGATAATCTCATTAACAAAAAAGTGGTCTGTTTTTACTCCGTTGCCTGGGTGTCTTAGGGGCTTTACTGCTCTAAGATAATCAACAACTTTAAATTCTTTTTTATTTTCTATGCTATCGACTTCAAAAGTGTGATTTTTTATCTGATCAGCATCAAAAACGTGATACTTGTTTGCTTTAACGTAAAAATCAAACTTGTTGCTTGCTATAAGCCTTAGTTTGTCTTCGTGAATAAACATACCATCGCTGTAAGGGCAGTAAATCTTTGGATAATGCCTTCCGTGGTATAAATGAAGAACACCAAGCAACTCTGAAAGGCCAGAACTCATAATCTTTCTTTTATGAGTTTTGTAATTGGCCTCCCAGCAGTCGCTCGGTATGCCTACTTTGCTGAAAACCTCTACCCACTTTTCATCATACTCCAATCTATCGTATGTTTGGAAATCTTCCCAGCGAGTTGAGATAATAGGTAGTTTGTTTTCTAATGCAAAAATCAACGAAGGTATGTTGCCACCTACAACAACCTCGTCGTATGTATATTCAATCATTTATAGGTGGTTTTTCATTGCCTCTGCTGCATAAGGGAACTCTCTTTGTGTGAATTCCATCATTGCTCTTGCCAAAACTTGGATTTCCCATTGTGCTCCTGGCTTATCACGCAAATCAATAAACTTCATGATGTTTGATAAGTTTGCAGAAGCATAATAGGTAGTATAGAGGTTTTGAGGCAGCACCCCTCTTGCCTGCTCACGGCAAACACCCTTGTCAAGAAGATCATCAAACAACTTTAAAGAAAGTTTATGTTGATTTCTTACTGCTTCTGCCGCAGATGTGCAAACAAGTTTTTGGCAAATCTCATTAGACACTTCTGGGTTGATTAGATCGTCTTCATTTGAAGCCTGTCTGTTTGATTTATGTTGAGTTCTAAAAGATTGAGGCTCATAAAACTCAATATTGATGTCAGTATACCTTCTTGAGATCTCATTATAAGACCAAGTTCTGTGTCTGTGGTGTTGAGAGCGCACAAACAAAGGGACAACGCAGCGGAAAGTAATGCCGTTATGCTCCATTGTTGATGTGTGCCTGTGTTCAACAAGAAAGTTGATTAGGCCCTTGTCTCTTTCGTCTAACTCTTCCTTTTCAACCCCGAAAGATGCTCTTGCTGAATTGACCAGCATTAGATCACCGCCCCAGGACTGAATAAAATCGCAGCGACCAATACCGTCGCCGTATAGATAGATTGTGTTTTCCATTGTTTCCTTTAGTTATAGTAAGCCATAATGTGGTTTTCTAAGATAAATAGTTGTTTATTGCCATCTCCATCAACAAAACTTTCTAGCATTGTTGTATCAACAACTAAAACAGTCTCTAACTCATCTTTTTCTGAAAACCAAGTGCATTGCGGGCCAACCCCAATAAGATTGGCCTTTCTATATCTTTGTTGCGTTTGACTAACGTAATCTTCGGGCAGCAAGACTGCTGGCTGTTCTTTTTCTTGCTTTGCTTCTTCAATCAAAGAAACGTGAAGATAGCGATTGCACGGCCTAAGCAACATCTGCACCTCGCTGTGCGGAAACGGAAGTTAGGAGCCGTGAATACATTTCTTGAAGCTGCTCAAGGTCCTCGTCCTTCTTAAGCATACGGTAAGCCTTTACCGCAAGCCGCATCTCATCTGTTGAAAGCCAATCGTTCTCTTTGTAGTTTGTGCGAAGATCACGCTTTGCCTCCTTGTAAGGCTCCATTTCTTGCTCAATAGCATCTAGTGCCTTGATAAAATTACGAATTTTCTCTGTCTTTTCTTCTTCACTCATTTTTTCCTCCTGTTGTTTGAGTTGTTTGTTCCATTAAAAAAGCGAACCCTACCATTATAGGGTTCGCTAGTGCGATTGTCAAGCGAAAGTTTAGACTACTTCGCAGCCACCGGGACCACAAGCAATCTCACCTGCAAGATCGGTGTTGTCGTCCTCCTCAATAACTTTTGAAAGATCGACGTCAGATAGCGCCTTAAGTAAGGTCTCATAAGTTTCCTTTGTGCAGTCTTCAAATGGCGCCTGAGTATAATTGCCGCCGTCGTAATTGAGCACAGAGAGACCATTATAGACACCTCTATTCTCCCACATCCACTCTCCAACCTCATCCCACTCATTCTCACGAACAGAGATTGTTGCTGAAACATTGTGTGTGTTTTGGCCTTTGCGGTGTCCGGGGCGAACCCATTTACTAGAAACTAGTTCCACACGCTTAAGCAAGTCTAATGCTGTCTCAGTGCGATAGATGGCGCCTTCTGGGGCCTTTTGTGGAATAGAAATAACCGCCGTATCGTGTGGTCGGAAATACTCGTCCTCGACAAGTTCTGGGTGGTTGTTCAAAAGATAAGAGTAGATTGCCTCATTCTTGCCGACACGAATACGACGAATGTAGTAATCATTGTGCCAAGCGTGAATACCAGAAGAGGTTCCAAGTGCAAGAGAGGTTGTTCCTGCTGGCTTTACACAAGTTGTTCTTGCCGCCTTGTTGATGCCGATAAGCTCTGCAACTCTTTCATTTTCTTTCTTTACGATCTTCGCACCTGCCTCTTGATCCAACTTAAGAATGGCGCCGGATGCGATGCCTGTCATTGATACACCAACAAGGGCGTCCTTTTCTGTTGTTCTGCGCCAAACATCACGAAGATAGTGGAAGTCTGTATAGCCGGCCTGGATGGTGCCAAGGAAAGCAGCTGCACGGCAGCGAGCCTCATACTCTTCTTGAGAATCAACATCCGAAACGTTAATCTCTGTTAGGTTGCAAAACTGATTTGGCTTAAGCCCAATCTCACAGCAAGGGTTTGTGCCCCAATCTTTGTCGTTTGAAAGGTAAATACCAGGCTCGCCAGAACCGGATTTTTGAATACGCTCCCAAAGAGACATAAAGTAGTCTTTATCCACCTTGTGGCGAAGAACAACTGCGGAGTTGTTTGCACGGCCACGTTGTGGGTTTGTCTCCCACCAGTTGCCAGTCTTTGCAGCAATCATCTCGTCATCGTCTGCTGAGAAAAGAGAAATAAGGGCTGCTCGGCGGATACCACCAGCAAGAACAGCGTCTGCAATGTAGCAAATAATGTCGTGAACTTCGATTGAAGTAAGTTTGTCTCCGTCTTCCTTTGAGGAAAGGATGCCTTCAATCCTAACCAAGCACTCCTTGAGTGGTTGTGGTCCGGGTGCTTTACCACCTGAGGTGACTAAACGTGCGCCCTTTGGTCGAATGTCTGAATAGTCAAAGCGGATCTTTGAAGTGCCCTTGAAGTAAGAAAGCATAAGCACTTTAACTGCATCTGCCCAGCCTTCAATGGAGTCCCCAATAAGGAATCGCCTTGTTCGCTTCTCACTTGGCCTTCTGATCTCTGGTAGTTTATCTACGTGGTGTGTTTGAACAGAAAAACCAACGCCGGTTCCACCAAGAAGCAAGAACATTGTCTCGCTAAACGCTGCGTGGTGGTCGATTGGTAGGTAAGCGCAGTTAAAGATGCGGTTTGGGGCAACTTCAATAGGCTTTCCTGCAAACTGCATTGAACGCATTGAAGGAAGCACCTTCTTAGTGCGAACATAGTTCTCATACACTTGAGAAATCTCTGCCGCAAGTTGAGGGTATTTCTCAATGTGCATTAAGCAGTTTCGGTTAACTAGCTCATCCCAGTTCTCTCTTCGTTTGAGGGAGGGAATGAACTTTGCGTATTTCATATATACTGTAATGTCTGATAAGATTTTTGTAGCAAGTTCCATTAATTTTCTCCTTTTTCATTTTTCATTTGCTTATACTGCTCTCGCAAGTGGCTCATTTGCCTTTTAGCAGTATTCTTTTTTAGATCTTCAATTGATTCATTTGTTGGTTCTAGAACCCTGATTTTTACGTTGCTTGTATCCATAAACAGAGGGAATACTAACCCATCTGCGCCATTGCGATTTTTGGCGACATACAAGCGTCCAGTGTTATTGTTGCGATCTTCAATCGTCCTGGAAAGTGAGCAAATAAAATCAGCAACAAAACACTTGTTGAATGCCTCTGAGATTGCTTCCATTGTTACAATTTCAGCGTTTACTCCAGAACGGTTTGTTTGTGAAGCAGTCCAGATAGGGCAAGAGTATTTTTGTGCGAGTCCCCGTAGTTCCTCGTAGATAGATTCGATCTCAAATCTTTTGTCTTTATAACTAGTGACTGGCTTCAAAAGATCCGCATAGTCGACGATAATTGTCCCAATTTCAATACCTCTTGAGATTAGCTTTTCCAAGTGCCGATCAAGGGTTGCAATAGAGGCTGATTTTGTTGGGTATTCCTTAACAATAAGAGCTCCTTCAACTTCTTTGATAGAATCTAGAACATCTTCTTTTCTGTTCTTGAGTTCGTTGAGTTTAATCTCGGAAATACAAGAATCATAACGCTGTGCAACAACCTTGTCCGAGAGCTCTAGAGTGTAGTGTACAACAGTCTTTCCTGATTTTACTGCGCTTGTTCCCAAGTGTGCAAGCGCCATAGACTTTCCAGCGCCGGTTGGAGCAATAACAACACCAAGTTCACCAATACCGTGACCCCCTTGAGTCAAATCGTCAATAAGGCCCCACCCTGTGGATACTGGATGTCTTGGCTTTTCTACATAACGAGCATCAAAGTCCTTGATAAAGTCATGGCCAAAGTCGTTGTCCATTCCAAGTTTTAGTGCCTCATTAATAACTCCCTTAACCTCATCAAAAGATGAGTTCTTAATAAGAGAGATAGAGTGCAAGATCGCTTCTTGTAGTTTTTGCTTTTTGCAAAAGTCCAAAGCTTGATTTTTAATGTAATCAGAATCTGCAACAATCTTGCTGCCAACGGCTTTTGCAACATAGTTTCTAATCGTTGCCTGAACTGATTCTGGCAAGTCTCCAATCTCAGTTCTTACAAGTGTTTCCAGAGTTTCTTCCGAAGGGTGAATTTTGTATTCTCTTCGGTGCCTGAAAATAAGTTTTGTTAGTTCTTGGAGAGCCTTGTTCTCAAAAAACGACACATCTAGCACTTCTTCCATCTGATCAGCAAATGGCCGGTCAAACATAATAAGTTTGCATAGTTTTTCTTGAAAAGACTTACCAAATTTCTCAAATCCATCTTTGTTAGAGATGGCGTCAGTCCTAATCATATTCATTGTCCCTCCTGTAGTTTATTTTCGATTGTTCATCACCATTCTTGAGTAGACTCGAATGGAAGACCAATCATACGCTCCAATCCCGTCCTTGATCAAAGAAGCGTCAAAATCTCGCTGCGAGAACGAGAATGGCTCATTATACACTTCTTTGATGCCGTCCGCAACCCCAATCGGGATGTCTGGGGCGTAAAGTTGCATCATCTTATAATTACTCTCTAAAAGTTGTTTTGACTCCAAAAGTTTTGTGTGGACTGCTTTTGGCTTCTCTTCTTTCTTGCAGTCTCGCAAAAGAGCATCAACCCCATAGAAATCAGACTCTGAAAGGACCGGAAAGGCCTTTACAAGCGTCTTGATTCCAATACCCCTAACACCGGGTAGGTTGTCTGACTTATCGCCTTCTACGGCCCTTGCAAGGGCCATGTTAGTCGGGTGGATTTTGTAGTCCTCCACAACAGTTTTAAATGTCTCAAACTTATCTGAGATTGGGCGATAAAGAATTGTGTCCTTTGAGCAAAGCTGCAAAAAGTCTTTATCATTAGATACAATAACCTTTACTGCGTCTTTTGTTTTTTCAGATCCACAAAGATAAGCAATAACATCGTCTGCCTCAATACCCTCATAAATGTATTGTTTTACTGGGATGGTCTCCAAGTATTCTACAAGGCGAAGTTGTTGCCATACTTTATTTTTCATTTTGTCGTCATCTGTTAGATGCTCATAGTTCCAGTTCATCTTTACTGGCTTTCGACCTTCTTTATAGCCTTTATTCTCGGCTCTTTTGCGCTTTGCGCCCCCTGGTCCGTCCCAGCAAATGTGAACTTCGTCAGGATCGATCTCACGAATGCACTTTTGCAGTGATTTCAAAAACCCATAAAAGCCTCCAATGGGCTCTCCGTTTGAGTTTAGTGAGGGATTAACAACATAAGATCTCAAAAACATATTGAGAGCATCAATAATCATAATTTTCTTATTCAACATACGCAAACCATCCTTCTGATAAAAAGAAATCTTCTAAAACCTCTGCCATTGCTTTTGGTAAGTATTTAATCTTGCCGCTCATTTCTTGTTCTTTTGAGTTGCTTGAAAAGCAAATTGTTTTTGTTGTTGCTGCTCGGGCATTGCTGCTATCCCAAATTCTTTCAAAGTGTTTTTGAATAGAACTTCTCCTTTTCCACACTTTGTCTGGTCCAAGTTCCTCATACGTACTTGGGCTTGACGTCCTGTTGTGCCCGTTGCCGCCTGAAAGGCCGTACCAACCTGTGATTACTTTGTATTTTCCATTGTCTTGTTTTTCTTTTAGAATACCATAACGCTCTCCTGGTGATGGGTTGTGATACTCCACTAATTTACCAATCATAATTTCATTTCTCCTATATGGTTAGAATCCACTGAGTAAATGACTTTTTTAACCCCAACGTGCTTCATTGCTGCTTGACACATGCAACAAGGCTTTGACATGCGCCATTCCCCCTGTGGATTGATTCGCACAACATACATTGTGCTGCCTGCGGCAGATTCTCCACCTGCTGCAAGAAGGCAACTAAGTTCAGCGTGAATAGTGGCGTGTCTTGGCACTTTCTTAAACTTAGCCGCAAATGAGTGAAACTGATTTTTGTTCACCCCTAAACTCAACACGGAGCCGCCCTTTACCAGAACGGCTCCGTGCCTAAACACCGGGAACTCGGAGTTAGCCGCTTGTTTTGCAGCCAACTCCATCATCCCCTTTTCTTTACTCGTCGGGTTCCTCTTCGTCGTAATAATCTTCGGCATTCCCTGTCCTTTCGTCAAACTTCTTAACCACAACCTCATCCATCACACTTAATACTTCTTGACGGAATAGTGGGTCTTCTAGTTCTTGAAGCCAGGCATCAGTACGGAACTTTTTCTCTGTTCCATCTCGGAACGTAAGGGTATTCCATGCTCCTGTTTTTACTCTATCTGAAATCTTGACTGCATCAAACCAAGACAACTCGTCCAGAATGCCGGGCTTATCAGTACCAAACATAATCTTGAACTCACAAGAGCGACCTTCTGTGCCAAAGCGAGACTTTTCAAGTTTGCATTTTAGAGACTTTCCAAGCCTAAAACCGTTATCATCTGTGATAAAGTTCTTCTTAGCCTTTGAACCGGTAAGCCAAATACGCAGCGAATAAACATAAGCCAGCGCCTTGCCACCTGGCGTAAAGAAAGGCGTTGTCATCGCCTCTGCAATATTCGAAGTAATGTTGGTCTTCAACTGGTTCAAGATTAGAACGGTTGCTTGCTTGTCTGCCACCGGCAATGAAAGCTTTTCAGTGCCCTTAGCAAGCACTCGTGGCTTCATAGCCATTGTGGCCTGCGGATTGAAGTCTTTTTCAAGATCTGCTTTTGCAGGGGTCATTGCAAGTGAGTCCCAGATAAACAAAACACGGTCTTCTGTTTGGCCCAAGATTGTCTCTATTGTTCCGAGTACCATTTCTACAGTAGTTGCCTGAATGTAGAGCAAGTTTTCCAGATCGCAACCTGCCGCTGTCAGGAAAGCAGGATCGATCGAGGACTCAGAATCAAAGTAAACAACTTGGATCCCTTTCTTTTGAGCATTCGCTGCAATTTGAGCAGCCATGTAAGACTTGCCGGTTGATTGTAGGCCGGCAATCTCAGTCCATTTCCCAACAGGGATTCCAGCAACTCGACCCTTACAAATAATAGAGTCGAGCCACCGGGATCCTGTGGGAATCCAGTCTTTTACTTCTGTTGGATTTTCTTTGGTAAGATCGTGGGCGACAACTGCGCCCATTTTCTTATTAAGAAGATCTTTTAAATCTTTGATTCCCATTTGCGCCTCCCTATACGAGGTCCGCTAGGGCGTTAGCAACACGAGATCCGCCGCCTGCACGGACAGTCTCACTTGCAAGCTCCTCAGCATCTGCACCGTCAGACATAAGGAAGTTGTTAAGGATTTCCTCAACCTCATCCGGGGTCTTGCGGTTTTGCATTGCGTTAATGTCGGGAAGGTTTGCAAGCCAGCCCTCAACTTGATCTTGGTCCTTCGAAAGCTTCGAAGCCTTCGGACGGGGACGGACAGTCGTCTCGGGATAAAGCTTTCCAGAGCTCTTGTCGTAAGTCACCTTAAGGTCAAAGCCGCCATCGGGATCTGTAATGTCGCCAAAGTCGGGATCAAGAACGGTCTTGAGGAGTTCCTGATACACGGTTTTAGAATAAGACCAAACCATCGGGCCGTTCTCCTCCTGCCCACGGACAATAACAGAAGAGAAGAAGCGCTGTTTCGCTGACAGCTCTCGGGCCATTTGGCGACTGTCATCATCTCCTGCATCATAAAGCTTGCGGACGAAACGGTCGAGCGCATCGTCCTCACCAAAGTTGCGCTTGGGAGAAAGGAACGGGGGCGAGTTACCCACACGATAGTGGACAAAGAACTGCTTGAACGGATCGCCGTCCGGGGTTGGAAGAATGCGAACTTCATAAGTGTTCCCAAGTTCCATCTTAAAATAGTTTGCGCCGCCAGAACCCTTGTTGTTTAGTTGGTCTAGTTTTGCCTTCATTTTACTCATATCAATAGCCATATACGTACCTCCTGTGTTGGCTGAGCGCCCCGAAGAGCGCCGTGGTTAACCACTATACCACGGATGGGGGGCGGGTGTCAAGCGTTCCGTCGCCCAGCGTGGTTGAAAGTTTAGAATTCTAGTTTTCTAAAGTCTGTTCTTGGATCATTGTGCTGTATTGTACAACATATCCATAGTTGTGCTCCAAGTCGGAGCGATAAATAACAAACGAAGATGCGTTTGAGGGCTCTGTTGTGTTAATGCTGGTGTTAATATCTTTAATCTTCATTAATCTTGCTGGCTCTCGCAGGGTTTCGTCGTTAAGTATGTAAATATAACTTGTTTCTCTTGGAAAGTCAAGAGAATAAAACAACTTTCTTTCTCCGTCTTCAACGTTAAACACACCGATGGTTGCAATGCGTGCAGTTTCCACTGGGTTGTCGGTTGTGTTTAGAACCGGTCTTTGCTCTTTGCAATAGTTGATCATGTGGAATGTAGAAGCAAGAAGATCGTTTAGTTGATCGTAATAGTTTAAGATGTTGACGTCTGGGTTAATCTTTTCAAGTTCAATATTGTCGACAATGTAAAGTTGTTGAAGCAGTCCAGAGCGAGCAAACTCTTGAAGAACCATTAAAGCGGCTCTTTGTTGCAGTTTTGCTGTTCCGTTGATTGTATTTGGATCTGATTTAACAAAAATAACTGTTTTTAAGTTTTCTTTTATTTGCTCCATTAAAACAAGAGAAGTTGATGTTGATTTCGCTGCTCCATTAACAACAAGAATCAGATCATCGTCCTCAACAAAGGTTTTTAGTTTTTTTGACCACTTTCTTTTGTCTTTTAGCATTTTTTCTTCCAGGTCTTCTGCTTTTTTAGCACTTGGAAGCTTAATATCTCCGTTTTCCGATACAGTTAAAAGAGAATAGTCGTAGTATTTTAAAAACTTCTTTGCGATCTGACTTCCGCCTTCGCCAACACCAATAATCTTCTTAATCATCGTGAGATCTCCTTTAAGTTTCCAAGTGTTTTGCCTGCTTTGATGCTGGATTTAAAGTCGCCAAAGCGTGTTTTTGAGAAAGTGGCCACCAAATCGTCAATGAGGCCCAAGTCTTGCTTTGCCATGTCCAACACAATACAGTCGTGAATAACAAAAGCAACAAATGTTTTATGATTTTGGATTAAATCTTGGATTTTTTTCGTGTTCTCATAAACAACGTCTGCTGTTGTCGACTGAACCACGTAGTTGATCGCATGATCTTCGTCGCACGGGATTGCTCGACCAAAAGGCGTCTTCACAAAGTCGTGGTGAAACCAGTCTTTTTTGATTTTTTCCTTGTCGTATACTTCTTCAAGGGTCTTGTTTGCTGCAGTCTTGCCATACAGCCATTGGAATGCTTTTTTCTTTGCGCTCTCACGATCTTGGATGCGTGAAAATACGTGTTGCATGTTCCATTCGTGGATGTCTTCTTCGGGTTGCTCTCTTCCGGACAAGGAAAGCATTGTTCTTAGTTCTGCTGCATTAAAATCTAACTCAACAAAAAGATCGTTATGTGGTCGAATCGCAGTTTTAAACTCGGCAGGAATGTTGAGGATCGGGAAAGAGTTCGGCTTTGTGCTCAGTCGCCCCGTGATCGTGCCATAAGGATCGTAGTGCACCCACCCGTTTGTGCCTTTCAGGCTTCGTAGTTTGCCCTGTAAGGCCTTTGTCGTGGATAGCTGTGCCGCCACATCAAAATCAAAAATAACTTCGTTATAGTTTATTTGAGAGACAACCTGGTGCACTTTAACCATGTGGTCATAAGACTTTGGCTTTGTCCAGTTGGCCAAAACGTTGTCGGTGATTTTATTTTTGATCTCGCAAAGGTCGATAAGAAAAGAAAGTGGCATAAAATCATACACGCACCATTCT
>Ga0208298_1000250_pt1 | contig 24988 bp, 22 predicted proteins | sample 14BtaG_FD_184088 | JGI IMG/M metagenome (GOLD analysis project Ga0208298, IMG submission 184088) | Marine viral communities from the Subarctic Pacific Ocean - 14B_ETSP_OMZ_AT15311_CsCl metaG (SPAdes) (version 2) | ecosystem: Environmental > Aquatic > Marine > Oceanic | place: Pacific Ocean... | reverse complement strand
TAAAATCACTATGTCATTAGTGCGAACATTTTCAAATGTCCTCCAGTCAATTTCTGAACCATATTGTTTATAACCTTGGCTACTTAGAGTTCGTAAACAATCAATCCCTGCTGTATTTAAAACATAACTTACATACCCGGCACACCACGGAGTATTGTCTCCACGATAGTTTTCGCCAGCAACTTCGTAACACCTAAGAATATTAGGATTTCCTGGTGTTCCTTGTTCTGTCCAATTTTGATTTAAGTTTTGTTCTAAGACACTGTTAATAGCGTCAAACCCTTCTCCTTCAGGCACAGTTTCTGCAGGAGGTATTACTTGGGTAAAATTGCCCTGTGCGCCAGCACCACCTGAAGCACCATAAAACCCTGTAGAAAGATCACCGTTGCCTGCAAGATCTCCCCAGCCTTCACCGGTATTTCTGCTTGCTCTTAAAGATTGTGCAAATCCAGCAGTATCTTGTTCTGTGATTACTATGTTAGGATTGACTACTGGACTACTTGGTATAACTACTTGACACATATTTTTCTCCTAAACAACATTACTTGTTGCTCCTCCCGCTGCATTAGCGCCTAACGCAAAATACTCATCGCCGGTTGTTCCGTATGCATCTTTACCGCCTTCACCTCGACGCCATTCATTCATCCCTCTGGCACCTAATAAGTGTGATCCTGCCAGCATACCCATAATTTGAGCAACACTATCGCTGTCTCTTATTCCGCCGTTACGTTTAAGAGCTTTAAGATTTTTATTTGTATATGATATCATTGCTGCTTCTTGAACACTAACCGAATCAAGCCAGGCTTGCTGACTGGTCATTCCGTCTGTGCCTGTCCAATTAGATGCATTTTCAATTGCTTGTTTATTTGTTCCGCTTGTACTTTTTAAGTAACCTTCGTCATATAATGCTAATTTACCAAATTGATATTTTCCGCTAAATCCTAAAGTGTTTACAGCATCATATGCAAGTTCACTTTCTCGTTTTCCAATAGTATTAAGATACGCAACAGTTTGATCGTTTGTTAATCCTGTTATTACTCCAGCAGGAGGAGAAGTTAACGGTGGAGATGATGTACCACTTGTTGATGTTCTGTTGTTGCTTTCACCTTGTGGAACATTTTGTGTTGCATCATAATTAGATCCTGGATCCGGATTAGTTCCTCTTGTAACATTCTGCTGTGCTGGTGTACGAGCAACATTTTTTCTAAAAGTATCATAAACTTCTGGCGGATATGCTGTAGATTGCTCAAGTCCTGCTCTTGTTTTATCTGGTGTAAACATACTCGGATCAGTATTTTCGTGTTGTGGCCAAGGTTCATGCTGCGGAACTCTTGCTGTTTGTGCAGCACGTAATGGAGCAACTGGATCTGTAGGATCTGCAATCGATGGTAAAACTGCTTCTGTTGCCGACGGTGCTACAGGTCCATTTAAATGTATGTCGGTACCACCAGTTAACAGCACATTTGCTCCTGTACTTTTTATTCCCATAACTTCGCCGCTTGTTATTTTTGTTGCTAATCCAGATAACGAATTTATTTCTAAATCAGCTTGTGTATTCATATTACCAAGAGCTTTATTATGAAAATTGCCGTCTGTACTTAATTTTAAATCACCACATGATTCAATACCAATTTCTGCTGTAGATCCTAAATTTAAATTACCTGCTGCTAATATTGCAATTTTTCCCTGGGCTGTACAAGTAATACTATCACCTGCATAATTATTAATAAAACTTCCCGCATTGTTTGTAATAGCTTCAGCAGCATTTTGTGATATATAATCTCCTGAAGTAACATTAATACTACTTCCGATATCTTGCTTCCATTCTTTACCAGCAACCCAATTTACATTTTGACCGGCTGTAAAATTTATATCTCGATCCGCTGTAAAATTTAAGTCTTGATTAGAATGCACACTTATGCTATCTTGAGCATAGATATCTATTTTACCATTACTGGTCATTTCGATCCACGAAGTTCCCCTAGCATTACCGATATAAATTAAATCTTCAGTATTGTGCATTAATATTTGATGCCCGGTGCGTGTTCTAAATCTTATTAACTCATTATGCGGTAAGGTTGGATCACCTCCTGTTTCACCACCTTCAACATTTACATACTCTGACGGACCTTGGTTTGGGCCACCTGCTGGTGTTTTTCTTATGAGACTAACATCGCCGTCGTCCATTACAAAACTGCTGCCGCCTAATCTACTAGTATATCGTGTTGCTCTAACATCGCTTGTACCTATAGGAGTTTGTGGCCCATTTTTATCTAGTGGTCCTGGAGTACTAACACCAAATACCATACTAGGTACTTCACGCCTTGCACTTGAACTTGTAAGTCCTCTTATTTCGTCTAGATCCAAACCTTGTTGAATTAACTTGTTTAAGAAAAATTCGTTTACAGGTTTTATATAACGGGTAGCATCTGCTTGTGCAGGACGATCAATTCTTTTGTTGTATTCTCCTACAGGAACTTTATCTCCTGCTATACTAAAATCTGTAGCAGGGGTAGCTCCGGGAACCATCATATTCATAAATTCGTCTTGAACACATCCTACCCAGTAACCTCTACTTAAATCACCTTCAACAAAAAAGCATAAAACTTTTTGTCCTACGTCAGGCGGTACAAACCACATACCGTAACTCTGCTGACTTGCTTGATACTTATCTGATGGTAAATTTCCGCTTAATGGAGTTACTCCGTAAAATGGATTTAAATATCGTACTGTAACACTTTCTCCGTATGCATCAGGTGTATTGCTGCTTGAACTTATTTTTTGTAATTGTACTTGTAAATTTCCCATGTAACTAGGGTCAAGGTGACTTATAACCTTTGCTAAAAATGGCCCTGGATTTCTAATTTTTCCATCATTTAGACTACGCCTGTTAATTGCCATTTAAAAACCTCTCCTAATGCCTCTAGCTAAATCAGTTAAAGAAGACTGAACTCTATTAGTATTAATTAGCGTTTGTGCTTGTTGGGCAAGATTTATTTTCCCTAGTTGTAATTGTTTTGCTGCTTGAAGTAATCTAGGATCGACCATACCAGCAGCAAATCCTGCAATAGTAGTTTCAAGCCTATCTAAACTTGCAGTTGCCTGTTGTATTATCTCTGCAGGCGGAATTAAATTTAGTTCACCAATTGAAGTACTGGCTTCTGTAAATAGTCGTTGATCGGTTACTGTACCTTCTTTTTCTTGATAAGGTCTACGAATTAATGTTAACTGTTGTACAAATTTATTCTGTTGCCAAGTATTTCGTACAAAGATTACTCTGTACAACCCGCTGAACGGAGTTAATTTAACAGTATCTTCTGGAAACAACATTCCTCCAGTATCATCGTCTTTATAATCAATAGGTGTCCTAAAATTAATTAATATGTCAACTTCGCTGCCTTGATATTCCATGGTGCCATCACCGTTAATGTTTAGTAATCCAATATTTTGACTTGAATAATTTCCCATTCCGCTATCAGCAATAAAATACGGATCTCCCATTATATCTAATTTTAACTGAATTAAATCAACATCACTATTAACAATTGCATCATGAAATTGTCTAGCGATTCTAATTTTTTGATCGTCAACTTCGGTTCCTGGAGTTGTTTGTGTATCAGGTTCAATTGTGTTTTCTCTTGTAGATTGGCCGTCGGGTTGAAATTCGCCGCCAGGTTCAATTTGTCCATAAATTGCAGGATCACCTGGGAGAGCAGAATCAGCGCCGCCTTGTGTAACATCTGGAGAACCTTGTCCCCTATCATCTTGCAATCCCGTAAAAAATGCAAAGTTAATATCAATATCAAAATTTAATATATCTTTGTTTTTACCTGTGTAAATGTAATTGTATTCTTTAGCAATTTTTTGTTGTAAATTTGCGTAGTTTGCGCCGCCGGTACTAGATCTGTTAAAAATACTACTGTGAACTTTATACTGCATAACTTTAAAAACATATACTAGGCCAGGGCGACCTTGTCTTGCTTCGTTTGATAGATCTTGATTTATATAAACATCTGTTTCAATTCTAAACCAATCGACCATGCCAACAGTATCAATATTATAATCAGCAATACTCCTAGCATAATCACTAGTAAGAATTACACTTTCGATAATGTTTTGTATTTTCATTCCTTGGCCAAATGTAAACTGTCGTAGATCTGATGATATACTTATTTTTCCTCTTGAATAATTTCCTGTATTTTCGTCAATTACAAATGCATCGATACCCATTGGTGATATGCCTCGATCTAGTATACTTTTTACAATTTTACTGTTAGCAATAACATTTGCACTTCGCGAACTTACTGATACTAGTCTTTCAGCAATACTACCAGAGCCGGCACCTATAGATTTATTTTGTTGTAAATCAGATATCTTATCTATATTAGCAGCACCTAATAAATTAACTTGTCCTAAACTTCTTGCAGAATCTTCAGGCGAAACAGTTGCACTATTTGCGCCGGGTGTAGCTATTGCTGAACTTAATTTTAAATCAGCATTAGGAAAAATTATGACTACTTCGTCTGGGGTACTAATTTCTCCTGCACTAGCACGCTCTCTTGCACGTCTATTAATGATACTTGTAAGACTATTTTCTCCCGTTTGTAATAATTCGTATACTGTAGCACCGGTTGGCGAAACGTCTGTTTTTATCTGTTGTACTACATCACTAAATGCTTGTTCGTTGTAAGGTATTGCTTGACATTGGTATACACAACCTCCTCCTGTAACATTAAATTTAATATCTACAAATTTTATTGGATAGTATCTAGTTGTTCCGTCTATCTTTTTAGCATTGCCTTCATCATCGTAACCAACAAAGTCAATTTGTAAAAGATAAGAAGCATTTATATAATTAGCGTATCCTGCTTGTAATGCTCCTTCCATTAAAGATTGTAGAAATAATCCCATGCTATATGGTTCCATAACTTCAAAAGTTATTGCAGTTGCATTAGTTGAACCTATATTGCGTCTTGGGGTTATAACACTATCAATATCAAGGTTATCAATAAAATATTCTACTTTACCCTGTGACTCAAAAGCTGTTGTTACTTTTTTACTTCCGGCACCGCCACCAGACTTTAAAATTATAGCGTCTGATCCATTCTGTCGATATGTACGGTCAGGAAAATTCATTTGTTCTGGAGTAAGAACTCCTAATGTAAAAATATTGTTAAAAGATGCAAACTCTTCTAAAGGATTAGGTTGTAGGGGATTAGATCCAGTATATGAAAATTGTTCAAATGCATTTACAAATCTGTTGGCTCCTTGTTGTCCAGCAGACAACGGTGATGTTGTTGCATTGTTAGATGGTGTTCCGCCAACATTAATATTATCAGCAGGAGTAGATCCCCATCCTATACCTTCAATCCATGTATCAGCATCTGTTACTCCTTCGATCGCAGCAGCGGCTCTTGCTAAAGCAGGATCAACTTGTCCATCACCAAACCCTATTGTTGCAACACGGGCTCGAGCATCTGATATTGATTGCTGTGCTGATGCTGCCGCTGCATCTAAACTACCAACTCCAGGAGGAGTAGCATTAATAGCGTTGTTTACTTTATTAGAAAGATTTTGTCTAGTTGTTCCATATGCTTCTCTTTCATAATCTGTTGTCATATTATAATCCTAATACGTCTTTTATTCGACTGTTCTTAGGCAGATATATCGAAGTTCCTACTCTAAAATCATAAACTGGGTCTGAAAGTACATCTAAATTTCGTTGTGTAAACACCCACCATAATTTAGATGATCCGTACAAATCGTGTGCTAGTAAATCCGGGCGATAATTGTATTGAGGTTCAATACTATATAATAAATCGTCAGGATCAGCAGGTACTGGTCTAATTGTGAGAATATCTAAATATTCTCCATTAATGATTCTTGTTTTGTAATACGGACTATTATTTGATGCCATTAGATAAATCCATCTCCGCCCGAAATGTATCCACCATTCATAAAGTTATTTAAATTAAATGTTTCTACTTTTCTTCTACTGTAAATTGGCTGCAATGTAATACTAATTAAACTTTGACTAGGTACCCAACTAATTGCTCCTGAGTTTGCACTATTTTGCGACACTCCTTGATTTTCTAAACTTGTAGATATGTAGTCAACTTCTGAAGGTAAATCTATCTGAAAGTTAGTTATAACAACAGGAACGTTATTAAAAACAAAATCTCCGTATCCGTTTAATCTACAAATTGGCGGCGGTGCGCCTGTTCCGCCATAATCCATTTTTGTAATAGTTCTCAAGAAGTGAACTGCTGCTACCCAATATTCTGCTTCAAACGCTGTTTCAATTAAGAATTCTCCACTTACTGTAAATTGATCAGTTCTGCTACTTTCGTAAACTGGAAACGGATAATTTGAATGTACTGGTTGTAGATTATTATAATCTGCACTGTGTTGTACATAAATTGTTGGAGTATATGGAAATACAAATCCGGCAGTTCTTTTTAACGGAGAAAACATCGGGCTTGCAGATAGTGATCCCGGTATACTCAATCGTACTCTCCAATCTCGTTCTTGTCCACCTGCAATTTCTGCACTAACTCGTGAACTTTGTTGCGGCTCGGCTCCTGGAAAAATGTTTCGTGACCTAAACTGTGCAATTAATTGTGAAGGGTCAGCAAGACCGCTTGCAAATGCAGAGACACCTTGTGCTATTCCTTGTAAAGACCTGGCACCTTGTGCTAAGTTGCTAAAATTTGAGTTAGCAATTGTATTAACAAATTCACTTCCAATGCTTTGTTGTAAACTTTGAAACTGATTAGCAACCCTGTTTAATGTATTAAAAATTCCTGCCATAGATTACTCCTATAGTGTATTTATAGTTTTAAATTAAGTGCGTAGTTTTCTTTTTTATAAATACATGTGCATTTTTACTTGACTTTTTGTACAACTGATATTATAATATTAAGTAAATTAATAGGAACCAATATGAAAAGAGTCAACTACCTCAATAACAAAGACATACTAAAAGAAATTCACAAATCTAAAAGTACGTTTTGCAGTTTTATAGATCAAGATTATCATCAGTTTGATATCATTTTATCTAGTGTTGAAAAAGTCAACATTAGGACCATAGCTGAAGCTAAACGAAATAAAGCAAAACGGCTAAGCACCCTTGCTTACGACGAAGCAAAAGCTTCTGGTAAAAAACTTAAAATGGCAGAATGTGAAGTTGACTATAAAAAAATTACAAAAGAAGAGTTAATTTTTAGAATTTACACTTTTGACCACATACCGGAACATCCTGGACGTAAAAAGAATCCAAAGACTGTTGCAGATACTAAAGTAAAACTTAATTTTCCGCCGTATAAACATTATAAATTTACACCTGACGGAGAATTAGTGTGTGTTGGAAAAAGCCATTGGGAAGGCGGTTTAGAAAACGGTTGTTTTAGCTTGACAGGCGGTAAAGCAACAAATAAACTTGCAATGATGTGGATGAAACTTGTTGATCGTTATGCTACCCGTGGCAATGTACGTGGTTACACATACAATGACGAGATGAAAGGACAGGCGATATTACAATTATCACAAATTGGCCTACAATTTGACGAATCTAAGTCAAATAATCCGTTTGCTTACTACACGGCAGCAGTTACTAACAGTTTTGTACGGATTATCAACATCGAAAAACGAGCGCAGAACATTAGAGACGATATTCTTGAGATGAATAACTTAAATCCTTCTCATACAAGGTTGCACAGCGGCGAATGGGACGCAGCAGTCCGAAGAGAATCCAATAAATCTTGACATCTTTAAAAAATAGTGCTATACTATTAAAAATGAGGTTATTCTAAGTGTTTAAAAAAGCAGCAGTCTTTACTGACATACATTTTGGCCTAAAAGGCAACTCTAAACAACACAATCTTGATGGTGAAAACTTTATAGATTGGTATATTGAGCAAGCTAAGGCTAATAATTGTGAAACTGGTATATTTTGTGGTGACTGGCATCATAATCGAAACAGTCTAAACTTAACTACTATGGACACAACTATAAAGTGTCTTGAAAAATTAGGTGCAGCGTTTGATAAGTTCTATATGTTTGCAGGAAACCACGATTTGTACTATAAAGACAAACGTGATGTAAGCTCTACTGAGTTTGCTAGACACATTCCTGGAATAACTGTAGTAGACTCTTTTACTGAAATTGAAGATGTTGCTCTTGTTCCGTGGTTAGTCGGCGACGAGTGGCGTAATATGGCTTCCTGTAAAGCAAAGTATATGTTTGGTCACTTCGAACTTCCGTCATTCTATATGAACGCTATGGTACAGATGCCCGATCACGGTGAGCTTAGAGCAGAACATTTCCAGAATCAAGAGTATGTGTTTAGTGGACACTTCCATAAACGTCAACAACAGGGTAAAGTACACTATATTGGTAATGCTTTTCCACACAACTATGCAGATGCTTGGGACGACAATCGTGGTATGATGATACTTGACCGAGAAAACGATGCTGAGCCAGTATATCTAGACTGGAAAGACTGTCCTAAGTATCGTACAACTACACTTAGTAAGTTACTAGATCCTAATCAAGATATTATTAAAAATAATATGTATCTACGTGTTACTATTGATGTTCCGATTAGCTACGAAGAAGCACAGTTCATAAAAGAAACTTATATCAGTCAACATCATTGTAGAGAGATTACTCTTATTCCACAAAAACAAATAGAAGAAATTTCAACCGAACTTGATATTTCAACATTTGAAAGCGTTGACGAAATTGTGTCTAAAGAAATTACTGCAATTGACTCTGAAAACTTTAATAAGAAAATGCTACTGGACATTTATAACGAATTATGATAAGAATTAAAGACTTAACCGTAAAAAACTTTATGAGTGTGGGCAATCAAACCCAGGCTGTAGACTTTAACAAAGAACAACTAACACTTGTGCTTGGTGAGAACTTAGATCAAGGCGGCGATGACACAGGATCACGCAATGGTACTGGTAAGACTACTATTATTAATGCACTATCATATGCATTGTATGGTACAGCACTTACAAATATCAAACGCAATAACTTAATTAACAAAACTAACTCAAAAGGTATGTTAGTTACATTACATTTTGAAAAAGATGGTGTTGATTATCGAATCGAACGTGGTAGATCGCCTAACGTACTCAAGTTTTATATCAATGATCAAGAACAAGAGATGATCGACGAGTCACAAGGCGACAGTCGTAAAACGCAAGAATCAATTAATGTTCTACTGAACATGAGTCACGATATGTTTAAGCATATTGTTGCGCTAAACACATATACTGAACCTTTTTTAAGTATGAGGCAGAACGATCAACGTGCAATCATTGAACAACTGTTAGGTATTACTATCCTTAGCGAAAAGGCTGATAATCTTAAAGATCAAGTTAAACAAACAAAAGATGCAATAACATCAGAAACTTTAAAAATTGAAGCTATTCAAGCAGCTAATGAAAAAATTGAAGTTACAATTGAAAGTTTGAAGAAGAATCAACGTGCATGGCGTGCAAAACAAACATTAGACACTGAAAGATTATCTAAATCTATAGAAGAGTTAGAACATTTAGACATTGATTCTGAATTAGATTCACACGATAAATTAGCAAATTGGAACGAACATAACAACTCTATTTTGGCTCTTAAAAAAGAATTAAGCACATTAGAGCCAGCACTATTACGTGCCGACAAGAGTGTAGAAAAAGCAAAAAAAGACATCGCAAATCTTGAAGATGCAACTTGTTATACTTGTGGACAAGAGCTTCATGCAGACAAAAAAGCTGAAATTGCTGAAAGTAAAAACAAAGAACTTGTTGATGCAACTGCATATGCACAAGAGATTAATACAAAATGTTTAGAAGTTACTACAGCACTCGAAAAGATTGGTAACATCAATGGACGTCCTACTACATTCTATGAAACTGCTAAAGAAGCATATGATCATAGACAAAATGTTGATAATTTAAAACAAGCTCTTGACTTAAAACAATCTGATGTTGACCCGTATCAAACTCAAGTAGATGACTTAACTAATACTGCACTACAAGAAATTGACTGGGCTTCAGTTAATGAGCTAACGTCTTATAAAGAACATCAAGAATTTTTATTAAAACTACTTACAAACAAAGATAGCTTTATTCGTAAAAAGATCATTGAACAAAATCTTACATATCTAAATAATAGACTTACATACTATCTTGACAAGCTAGGCTTACCTCATCAAGTACAATTTTTAAATGACCTAAGTGTTGAAATTACACAACTAGGACAAGACTTAGACTTTGATAACTTGTCACGCGGTGAACGCAACAGACTTATACTAGGCATGAGTTTTGCGTTCCGTGATGTTTGGGAAAGCCTATATCAAAATGTTAATTTATTATTCATTGACGAACTTATCGACAGTGGCATGGATACTGCTGGAGTAGAAAATGCTCTAAGTGTTCTTAAAAAGATTGGTAGAGAGCGTGATAAAAATATCTATCTTATCTCACACAAAGATGAATTGATTGGAAGAGTTAATTTTGTAATGAAGGTTATCAAAGAAAACGGATTTACAAGTTACGAAAATGACATCGAGGTAATGGATTAATGCCTAACGATATACATGATTCTCTTGTAAATGCATATCTTGATTATTTTAAAGCAAACGAAAAATTTGTAGCTAAAAATAGTGTAAGAACACATCGTGCAGTAAGAAAATGTTTACGTGAAATACGTGCATTGGCAAAGATTCGTGCAGAACAAATACATGTTCATCATAACACTACAAGAACAACCAGAAAATAGGCAAAAAACTTTAGGCATACATATATATTTGATGCAGTGGACATATAACGGTAAACAAATTGACGAAATACCAGACGAGTACGAAGGCTTTGTTTATCTTATCACAAATACCACTACAGATCAAAAATACATAGGCAAAAAACTAGCAAAATTTAAAACTACTAAGCCACCACTCAAAGGCAAGAAAAACAAAAGGCGCGGCACTAAAGAAAGCGATTGGCGTACTTACTGGGGATCCAGTGATAGACTAAACGCAGACGTAGCTGCACTAGGCGAAGACAAGTTTACAAGAGAAATATTATACCTATGTAAAGGTAGGGGCGAAATGTCCTACATAGAGGCAAGAGAACAGTTTGATAGGCGTGTACTTGAAACTGATGAATACTATAATGGTATCATTAATGTTAGAGTAGGCGGATCAGACAAACTCAAACAGGCATTGCTAGAACATCACATCCAGGCAAAACAATCTAACACATAAGGTTGGCGGGCCAGATTAATTTACCGCTGTGGAAAAAGCTACCGTATAGGAGCACACGTAACATGCTGAGCTGCGTCTGGTAATAAGGCGTTGGATTGGTATAGGTTGAATGTTAGCAGTCGAAAAACACAACACAGTACATAAAAACCCTTTAGCACTAGGAACGAAGCGAGGGAATAATGTTACTTAAACTGTACATTAACTAGATTAATGTATATTATAAGCAACACAATGTCGACGTAGGTTGGGAAAGGTCAGAGCCCATTGTACTTTGTGTATAAACAATTACCTACTTCCAATGTCTCGGCTGGTGCAGACTCACATGAAGCGCATTTTGAGATTAGATGGGACCGTAACAGGTTCCGTCTGACTGAAACAATCTACATGAAACTTAAACATTATTACATTCGTAATAATGCATTTATATCTTTATATTCATTTATTTCTATCATACATAAACGAAGTGTATAGTTTGAGCGATAGCGAAAACTTGTATTAACGAAGTTAATACATAAATATACATAACATACTATTAAGGATAAATCATGAAGGTCTATGAAATATTTGAAGCTATAGAGATAACGCCATCTGCTACACTAGGTTCTGACGGTAAGCCTGCTGGGTTTAATGTAATTGATACAGATGGAAATAGAACTTTAAAAACTTTTCCAGATGCAGGATCGGCTGAAGAATTTAGAGATCAAGAGAGAGCAAGACGTACTCCTGCACAAACTCCTGACGATAGTAACAACAGAAATAACAGAAATACGCCTGCCCAAAATAAACCAAATGAAGATGAAATAAAGAAAAAAAACCTTAAAATGCTGAAACGTGCTGGTAAAGCAAATCTGTGGTTATATGGTTTATTTCAGCTAGGTTTCGGTGCAATAACAACACATAACCGAATTGATACATATAGAACAGCACTAACAGATAATAACTGTGACAGAACTGTACTAATAGTTGCTCAGGCAAGACGAAATTTAGGTAAAGATATTGGGTTAACAGTTGGTAATTTTCTTGGAACAATGCTTGGTGGCCGCCTTGCTCTTCCAATTATAAGATTGCTTGCTACACCATTTATGGCACTCCCTGGTGCAGGATGGTTTCTTGCTGCTGTTGCAGCCGGTTCAACATATCTCATCAGTTGGGGTATGGACTATCTTTTAAAACGTGATAGTGTAAAGCAGTTTTTACAAACATTTATTGCAAATGCTATAGCTACTCTAATAGAAAAAGATTGCGGTGTTGAAGAATCAATTGACGAAGAATCTGATGCATTATTAGAAAGTCTTAAATCAAATGCTAGTGCTGACATGAAAAAGGCGTTTGCTGATCTTGTAAAAGATCCAAGAGGTAAGCAAGAATTAATAAAAGTTAAGAAAGCAATTAAATCAAAGGCATCTTAGTTTTAGTTGTTAAATCTATATTTTCTTTGATAATTCCGTTTAGTATTTCCTTGTCTTCAGCACTTATCTTGTAGAATATATCATCATAAGTTAAACTTCCACGCATATACCAAGCAATACGATACATGTCATTTTTAATTTGCTTTGATTCGCTTTCGTACCGCTTTGCAAGCTCTACAATCTCAGATTCCGGTAAGTCTAAGATCTGTTTACGAAAAAATTTGAATAATCCATTGTCAATCTTGTAGAGTATGTTTTGTCACATTCTTCGTTTGTACACTTAACATCTACTTGAGGCAAAGTCCACTCATCTTTAATACGCTCAATATTGTTTTGTAATTGCTTATAAAAGAGTTGATCTGTATTAGTAATAAAATCTAAAATTTCACTCGGTGATTTTTCTTGTCGTCCATCTGAACTTTGTATACTATCAATTTGTGCTACTGCACTATTTAAACTTAGTGTTGATATACCATCTAGTAATTCTCTAATTATTTTTTCTTTTTCAATTTCGTCTAAATTTTGTTTTTGATAATTTAAAATTTGTCTACGACTAGTATATTCATCGATATTAAATTTTGACCATTGTCGATAAGTTAAAGGTTTGATATTAATTGTTAATTCTTTAATTGAAAATGTCTGTATTGGATTTTTAGAAGCAAAGTTTTCTAATAACACATTTAAATTTATTGTTGATTGAGTTGATTGTTTACAATATGGACATGTTGTTTCGATATCCATGGCCTCTCCATAAGTGGCAATTCTAATTGCAATTAACAAAAAGTCAAGATCATATGAAGGCATTGCCCAAGCGTCTTTGACCGACGGAACGCAACTTTCTATAACTTTTGCAGTTGATTCTCCACTAAATAATGCATCAGGAGTTTTAATTAGTATTTCGTCCATAGCAGTCATGCCATATACAGGGACGTTAGAAAAAGATTCTAATGTTCCTTCTTGCCAGTAATTCCCTTGACACGGAAGGTCAACATACACTTTTGGCTGCCTTTTAAACTCATTAAGAAAACTACTCATATTATTATCCTTGGTAAATACATATAACATATTTATGTTAAGAAATATGCGTATATAAAAGGTCCTGGCTGTGGAAGAAGAACAAGTAGAAAAAATTGTAAGAGCACTTGACAAAGTAGCAAGAGAAACAACTTTAGCTTCATTTGGCGATGCATTACCTGGTGCAGTTGGAAGAGCAGTTGCAGATGGCAATCGTCAATCTGATAAAAGTGCTTTACTAAAGACCACCGACGTCTTAGAAAATGCACTAGGCAAAGCGGCTACTTTATTTACTGGTGCTGTAGGTGCAGCAGGATCAGCACTTATAGGTTCAGCTGGTATGCTTACTCAGGGCAATGCAAGAATGAGCGACGGCTTTGAGGTATTAGAAAAATCATTAGGCGGCAGCGGAAATATTCTATCAAGAACATTTGGTATAATAGGAATGAGTGGTAAAGCAGTTTCTGAATATCTTGAAGGAAGTGTAGATGCATTTAGAGATTTAAGTTCTGTAGGCGCAGGTGCTGCCGGCAACTTAAATTTATTGAGAGAGCAAGCTGCGGCTGCAAGAATAAGTTTTGATGATTTTAATAAGATTATAATGGAAAATACAGAAAATTTTGCAGGGTTTGCAGGCGGAGTTGTTCAGGGTAGAGCACAGTTTGCTAAGTTAACAAAAACATTATTTGAACTTGACGAAGGCGCAAACGTGCAATCATTATATAACTTAGGTTATTCCTTTGAAGCTATGAATGAATTACTTGCTGATAATATTGCACTAACACGTAGACGCGAACTTGTTACAGAACAACAGCGTGCCGATGCTGTCAAAAGTGCAACAGCGTTAGCAATGCAACAAGATCTATTAGCAAAGCTCACAGGAAAAAGTGTAGACGCAATTAGAGACGAAGCAAGAGCAAGATTGCAACAAGGATCAACTCAAGCAAGAATACGTTTACTTGAAAAACAAGGTGTAGAAGGCGCAGGTGAAGCCTTTACAACAGCAATAAGAGGATTAGCAGGAGCACCAGACGTAGTTAGAGATTTAGTAAGTCAAGTTGTAGATCTTGGTGTGCCATTAGATGAAACAACAGGAGCATTTACATCATTGAACAGCGGCACATATGGATTAGTAAAAGATCTTGAATCTGTTATTAAAGATAGTTCACTAAGTGAAGATGAGAGAGTAGCTCGTGCAAACGAGCTTTCACAACAAATTACTGCAATGGCTGCTGAAGAAGGTAATAGTGTTGCAAATTTAAGTGTTTCTGCGATGGGTAGAATTAGCGATGTAGCAAGAGTTCAAGCAGACGCACTTGAAGAAATTGGACCGCTGATAGATAACCTAAGTCAAAATATGACAAGATTTGATGAACTAACAGGCGAAACAGTTACAATTTTTGAAAATTTCAATCAAAGCCTAAATGCAATAATGACAGGGCTTAGAGAAGACCAAAGACAACAAATTGAAGATGGTAACTCTGCACTAAGCATCACTAGAGAAGCAGAAATATTCTTAAGAAATTCAAGCAGTGCATTTAATACAGAAATTGCACAAATATTCAGTAGACCAGAAGTAGTGTCAGGACTTCAGAGTGCATCGGAATCAATAGGCGGCATAAATGATCCATCAAAACTTAATAATTTTATGGACACTGTAGGCAACATGATTATCAGAGATGATAATATGGAAGCAAGACTAGAAACGTTATTGTCAAACCCGGCAGCATTTAATCTAGATGCAAGTGATGTTTTAGCTTTAGAAGGTGTTCTTGCTGAAGTAATTCAAGCAAGAGAGACATTAGCTGATCCAGGGTCAACTGGAGCTGAGCGTACTACGGCAGAAAACTTGTTAGCTAATGTAAACAAAGATTTAACACTTATAGGCATTTCGCCAGACGTTGCAAAAATATTTGGAGAATTAGGTGACGTAAACTCAGGAGCATTAGTAGAAGCAATCAAAGAAGGCATACTTCAAGGAACAGTTCCTGACGATGAAAATACTCAAACTATCCTCGACAATGCGGAAACTGATCCGAACTTTTTGAATGAATTGCGGCAATTCTTGCCATTTAGCACAGGTACACTTGGAGAAACAGGGAAGTTATTTGGAGACTTCGGTGAAGGTACTCCTGCTATGCTACATGGAGAAGAAGCAGTTATTCCTAAAAATTCTGTTGAAGGCAAATTGCTTTCAGCATTTCACAACGGTACTCTTGATTCATTTATGAATGGCACACTAGGATCATCAGGCCTTGATACTATGGGATTACCTTTAGATAATATGACACATGCTTTCACTGCTGCTATTGGAAATATGGAACAACTAATGTTAGGAACATCATTAAGTGCCGAAGCTCAAATGTTAAAAGCAATTGAAGGTTTAAATACTATAGTATCATCTAATACTGAAAACGAAAATAGCAATACAGAAAATGCACAATATGGTAATCAAGCGCCCAATCAAGAGGTAGTAAGACGCTTAGAAGAGTTAAATACTACTATGAAGTCAGCAGTAGCTCATTTAGCTCAATCTAACCGTTATGGTAAAGATAGTGTTAGGGCACAACAAGCAATGACAGGAAATCTATTCCAAGGCGTAGGTTAATAGGAAAATAAATGAGTTGGAAAAAATATTTTACGCCAGTTACAGATGGCACACAAGCAGGAACTTATAGTCCTGTAGGCAGTTCTAGTAGTAATCCTGGACCAGCTCGAACAAACTATAGTTCATACTTGCCCGATGTATATGTTGGCGCACCAAATAGAATTGACCGTTATAGTCAATACGAAACAATGGATCAAGATTCAGAAGTTAATGCTGCGCTTGATATTCTAGCAGAATTTTGTTCGCAAAAAGATAAAGAAAGTGATTTACCTTTTGAACTAAAATTTAAAAGAAAAGCAACTAATACTGAAATAACATTGTTACAACAATACTTGATACAGTGGTGTGGACTTCAAAAATTTGACACACGTATGTTTAGAATACTTCGAAATGTTTTTAAATTCGGAGATGCATTTTTCATTAGAGATCCTGAAACTAAAAAATGGTTTTTTGTTGATCCTGCAAAAGTAACACGTATTATTGTAAATGAATCAGAAGGCAAGCGCCCTGAGCAATATTTTATCAAAGACATAAATTTAAATTTTGAAAGCCTTGTTGCTACAAAAATTAATATTACAAATACTACAACAACTGGAAGCGGAACAGGTTATTTTACTGGACAGTCAACTGGTCAACAAAGACCTGAACAAAGTAGCAGTAGATTTCAACAAGGCGACAACGAAGTTGCTATTAATGCAGACAATGTTATACATCTTAGTCTAAGTGAAGGTTTAGATAACAATTACCCATTTGGAAACAGTTTACTTGAAAGTATTTTTAAAGTTTACAAACAAAAAGAATTACTCGAAGATGCTATTATTATCTATCGAGTACAACGTGCGCCAGAGCGCAGAGTATTCTACGTTGATGTGGGCAACATGCCTTCACACCTTGCTATGCAGTTTGTGGAGCGTGTAAAAACGGAAATTCATCAAAGACGAATCCCATCGGCGACAGGAGGAGGAAAAAGTGTCATAGACAGTTCTTATAACCCTCTGTCAATTAACGAAGATTACTTTTTCCCACAAACTGCTGAAGGCAGAGGATCTAAAGTTGAAACACTACCAGGCGGTACAAACTTAGGTGAAATTGACGATTTAAAATATTTTACCAACAAACTTGTTAGAGGCTTACGTATTCCAAGTAGTTACTTGCCAACAGCAGCAGATGATGGAAATGCTCAATTTAATGACGGTCGTGTAGGAACTGCGTACATACAAGAATTACGTTTTAATACATACTGTGAAAGATTACAAAGCCTAGTAGCAAATGTTTTTGATCAAGAATTTAAAAAATATATGATGGATGAAGGTGTTAATCTTGATGTGTCAATGTTTGATCTTAAGTTTGAGCCACCGCAAAACTTTGCAGCATATAGACAATCAGAACTAGATAATGCTCGTGTACCAACATATACACAAATGAGTGCTATACCTTATATTTCAAATAGATTTGCACTAAGCAGATTCCTTGGATTGTCAGAAGCTGAAATTGCTGAAAATGAAAGATTATGGCGAGAAGAAAACGAAGAAGAAATTACAATGCCGCAAGAAGATTCTGATGCAGCACTTCGAGGTGCAGGTGTATCAGGAGCTGGTATTAGTTCTGACTTAGGTGCAATAGATGCAGAAGCTCCAAATGATGATAGTATCGAAGGCGGTGAAGATACTCCTCCTGAAACTACTACAGTAGATGAACCTACAGGTGCAGATGCTGGAGCAACAACGGACCAAACGATATAAATAATAATATGATACTAAGAGAACTATATTACTTTGATAAAAACTCAGAAGAGCCTATAATTGACAAGGCTTTCATTCCTAACGAAGAATCTTCTCGTAAGCGTTCTGATACACGAAAAACAAAGCTAACTCTTAAACAAATTAAAAAAGCAAGAATGTCAGCTGAGTTTAGTGAAGAAGAAAAAGCTAAAGAATTAGAATTTGTAAGACAAATGTACGGCATGGCTGCCAATGCTGAAGCAGCAATTTAAGTAATTAAATATATAATGTATGTCTAATGCATTTATGTTAGGTAACGGTAAGAGTCGCCTAGAATACAATATTACATCTTTAAAAAATTATGGAACTGTATACGGCTGCAATGCACTATACAGAGACTTTATTCCTGATCACTTAGTTGCAGTTGATCCTCCTATGTTAAAAGAAATTGTTGAACAGGGGATACCTGAAAAAACTAATGTATGGTCAAATCCTAGAAAAGCAAATGAAAAATATAAAAATGTAAACTTTTTTAGACCAGGAAAAGGTTGGAGCAGCGGACCAACAGCATTATGGATGGCATGTGAACGTAAACATACTAAAATTTATATATTAGGTTTTGATTATGCTAGTATAGATAAAAAACTTAATAATGTATACGGGTCAACTGACAATTACAAAGATAAAAATGCAGTATATACATTTTTTGGAAACTGGGAAAGACAGACTATGGAATGTATAACTTCTCACAAAACTATAAAGTTTTATAGGATCTTGACAGAAAAATATACTTTTATCCCAGATAAATTAGCACATATTTCTAATCTTAAACATATAAATATTCATGAATTTAAAGACAGATTTCCACAAATCTAGCCAAATTTTATAAAATGGCCAGTTTTTAGCCTATTATCTGCCCCTTTCTGACAAAATTAGTAAATACTATATGACAGCAAAGCCATACTTGTGCTTATAGCAGAAGTATAACCATTTATAGGAGAAACATTATGTCTGACCGCAATAAGTTCGAAGAAATGCTCGAGCTACTTGTTAATGAAGACCGTGCAGCAGCAGAAAGTCTGTTTCACGAGCTAGTAGTAGAGAAATCAAGAAAAATATATGAAAATCTTTTAGAAGATGAATTAGACGAAGAAGAAGTTGACGAAGCAACTGACGAAGAAGTTGATGAAGCAACTGACGAAGAAGTCGACGAAGCAACTGACGAAGAAGTCGACGAAGCAACTGACGAAGAAGTCGACGAAGGTTTTGACCTAGACGAGTTTGAAGTCGAAGCAGACCCAATGGATATGGGCGGTGACCCAGCAGACGACATGATGGGCGACATTGAAGCAGACGGCGACGAAGCAGATATGGGCGACGAAGACGAAGGCGACATGGAAGATCGTGTAGTTGATCTAGAAGATGCTCTAGATGAATTAAAAGCAGAATTTGAAAAAATGATGGGTGACGACGAAGGCGACGAAGACGAAGGCGACATGGACATGGACATGGGCGGCGACGACGAAGAAGCTGAAGAAGAATCATTCGCATTTGAAGCAACTGACGAAGAAGTTGATGAAGCAACTGACGAAGAAGTAGACGAATCAGAAGAAGAAACTGATGAGTCAGCTAAATCAGCAGGCGAAACAATGCGTGAGTATGTAGAAAAAGTATCAGCTACAATGGGCGACAACGGTGCAAACACCAAGTCAACAGTAGCAGGCGCAAACAATATGGGCGGAACAGCAGCTAATATTGCAAAAGGTGGAGAAAGCAACACAGGCGGAACAGCCGGTGGATTAGCTAACCCAGCTACGTCAGAGGAATCAGCTGGTAACGTAAATGTACCAGGTGGTAAAGCATCGAAGTCAATGAAGGCACAGCCTAAAGGACACGGCGCTGAGAAAAAAGGATCCGGCGATAACGGTGCAAATTCAAAAAGCACTATTGGATCTTAATTAGGAAATCTAGATGAGAAACTTACGAGAGCATTTGACATTCGATCAAGCTAAAATAGTTGTTGAGAACGCCAACGAAGGAAAAGACTTGTATATGAAGGGTATTTGTATACAAGGCGGTGTGCGCAATGCTAATCAGCGTGTGTATCCTGTAAATGAAATTGGCAGGGCTGTCAAAACTCTCAATGATCAAATAACTGGAGGATATAGTGTTCTCGGAGAAGTTGATCATCCTGAAGGACTAAACATTAACCTAGACCGCGTGAGTCATATGATCAGTGAATGCTGGATGGATGACAATAACGGTTACGGAAAATTAAAAATTTTACCAACCCCTATGGGACAACTAGTAAAGACGATGTTGGAAAGCGGAGTTAAACTAGGTGTTTCCAGTAGGGGCTCTGGTAATGTATCAGAAGACGGCAGTAATACCGTCTCAGATTTTGAAATTATAACAGTCGACGTTGTGGCGCAACCAAGTGCGCCCGGCGCTTACCCTACACCAATCTACGAACATCTAATGAACGCTCGTGGTGGTATGAAGGCATACGAACTAGCACAGGCAACTAAAGAAGACACAAAGGCACAAAAGTATCTAAAGGAATCGTTGATTAATATAATCAACAAGCTCCAATAACCAGGAGAAGGTAATGATTGATGCACTAAAAACACTATTTGAAAACGATGTAGTTAACGAAGAAGTTAGAGCACAAATCGAAGAAGCATGGAATGCCAGGGTGAAAGAAAATCGCCTTGCTGCTACTGCTGAACTGCGTGAAGAATTTGCACAAAAGTACGAGCATGACAAATCTGTTATGATCGAATCTATTGATCAAATGCTTGAAGAAAGACTAAGCGCAGAAGTTGAGGAATTCGTAGAAGACCGTAAACAACTAGCAGAAGCAAAAGCAAAATATGCAGTTGCAATGCGTGAAAACGCAGATCTTATGAAAAACTTTGTAGTGGAGTCACTATCTAACGAAGTGAAAGAACTACATGATGATCAAAAGAATATTGCAGAAAACTTCGGTAAACTACAAGAATTTGTAGTTGAAGCACTAGCAAAAGAAATTGCAGAGTTCCATTCTGACAAGAAAGATCTTGCAGAAACTAAAGTGCGTTTAATTAGAGAAGCAAAATCACACTTTGAAAAGGTCAAAACAGCATTTATTACGAAGAGTGCGTCACTTGTTGAAAAAACAGTAAGTAAAACACTTTCGTCTGAAATTAGTCAGCTAAAAGAAGATATTGACGAAGCACGTAAAAACGACTTCGGACGTAAATTATTTGAAGCATTTGCATCAGAGTATAGCACTTCACATTTAAATGAGAAGAGCGAAACTGCAAAACTAATGAAAGTAATTGATGTTAAAGACGCTCAATTATCAGAAGCAAAAACAGCAGCAGCTGAATCTGCTAAGATAGTTGAATCCAAAGAAAAAGAGATTGCTACTATAGTTGAAACTGCACAAAGAAAAGACAGACTAAATGAGCTAACTGGTCCGCTATCAGCGAGTCAGAAAGACATTATGATGGATTTACTAGAAACAGTGAAAACATCAAAACTAAATGAAGCTTTTGACAAGTACTTACCGGCGGTAATAGATGGTAAGAGAACCTCGACAAAGCAAAAGGCTAAAATTACAGAAGGCACACAAATAACAGGCAATAGAGAAACAAAAAATGATATTAGTAATAAAGCAGATGATGGTAATGTATTAGACATTCGTCGTCTAGCTGGAATTTAAGAGGAGAAACCAATGTCAGAACTACTAGAAAGTCGCTGGCAGGAGACAAAAACTGCACTTCTTGAAGGCCTTCAGGGCAATAAGAAAAGCGTAATGGCAGCTACACTGGAAAATACACGTTCGTATTTGTCAGAATCAGCCACCGCTGGTGCAACTTCCGCCGGTAATGTTGCGACACTTAATCGTGTTATTCTTCCAGTTATTCGTCGTGTAATGCCGACAGTAATTGCAAATGAACTTGTTGGCGTACAGCCGATGACAGGTCCAGTGGGTCAGATCCACACACTAAGAGTACGTTATGCTGATGGAGACAACGGCGCAGCGGCAGGTGAAGAGGCTCTAAGCCCATTCAAAATCGCTGAATCATACTCAGGAGCAGCCGGTACTAACGATGCTCCAAGTGCAACAGCAGCAATGGAAGGCACAGCTGGAAACAGAATGTCAATCCAAATCTTGAAACAAACTGTGGAAGCAAAGTCACGCAAGCTATCAGCTCGCTGGACATTCGAAGCAGCTCAAGATGCACAGTCTATGCACGGCATCGATGTTGAAGCAGAAATCATGGCAGCTCTTGCACAAGAGATTACTGCTGAGATTGACCAAGAGATTCTATCAAGTTTAGATTCGCTTGCAGGCAACAACATTGAAACATATGACCAATCTGCAGTAAGTGGTACTGCTACATTCGTTGGTGACGAACATGCTGCATTAGCTGTTCAAATCAACCGTGTTGCAAATATCATTGCACAGCGCACAAGACGTGGCGCAGGTAACTGGGCAGTTGTAAGTCCATTAGCACTTACAATCCTACAGTCTGCAACTACAAGTGCGTTTGCTCGTACAACTGAAGGTTCGTTTGAAGCACCAACTAACACTAAAATGGTTGGTACATTGAACAACGCTATGAAAGTATATGTAAACACATATGCAGCAGATAGTTCAGCAGTACTAGTTGGCTATAAAGGCTCAAGTGAATCAGATGCAGCGGCATTCTATTGCCCATACATCCCACTAATGAGCTCAGGAGTTGTACTTGATCCAACATCATTCGAACCAGTTGTGAGCTTCATGACACGTTACGGATATGTTGAGTTATCAAACACAGCATCGTCTCTAGGCAATGCAGCTGATTACTTAGGCAAAGTTGGAATTACCAACAGCGCAGTAACATTCAGCTAAGTTATAACTGTTTAATAAAAAAGGCGCTACGGCGCCTTTTTTTACGACTTAATTTATCTTTTCCCAAGTATTAAATTCTTCAATTGTAATATCTGTTGATCGTACTCTTTGTTGTCCTGAGTGCCAAAGTCTTACTTCATTAGAAACAGTGTCTTTTACAGGATGATCAGTTAACCCGTATCTGCCGTCATCGATTGATACATCGGCCCATGTAATAATTTTAAACCGCATTTTTTTCTCCTTTTTTATAAAAAGTGGTTGACATTATATTTATTATCTGCTATAGTTAATACATAAGTTAGGAGATATCCTAAGTTAGATAGTGCAAGGAATGGCGATCCGTAGAGGTCGTAACTTGATTCATAGCTGTGGTGGCAATGCAAGAGCGTAGAGATACGAAGTTGTATTTTTAAACGTAACTGTTTAATATGAAGTTTCTGGATTTGAGCGTGGCTCTACAGAAGGATTGTTGGTATTCACAGAGTCCAACCTATCACTTTATTATTAAAGGTCTACCCACTAATGCGGTAGGCCTTTTTTCTTTTCTCTTAAACCTTTGATAAATACTTGTGTCAGATAGTGTGCTGCAAAGCAGACTTATGCTGTACCCACAGCGTAGCCCATAGAACGGGCATAGGACTACTTAAATAGGAGAAAACAAATGGGAAGACCAATTAATAAAAGATTTTTCGGAGAGCCTACAGCAGGTGGCAACGAAATCAAAGTACGTTATCGTGCTACAGGCGAAGCAGAAGCAAACGGCTGGATTGTAAAGCAATTAGGATCTAAGAAGTTCCGTTGCTACGATGGTACTAACACAATGGATTGTACTTTAGTTGATAAAGCACAAGGTACTTTAGCAGTAGGCGATATGACTATTACAGTTAAAGACGATGGCGGAACAGCTCGTCAAGTAGTTAAAATTGCAGGACGTATGGTAACACTTGACTCAGGCACAAAGATTGCTTGGTCGTTTGATGATGCAGTAGACGATGCTAAAGTTGAAATTGAAGAAGCTGGTACAGCTGATGACTTCACTGGCGCAGACGATTTCGAAGCTGACTAAGAATAGATTAGGGGGAGTAACTTCCCCCTATTTTACATAGGATAAAAAATGTCAAAATTTCTAAAAATTACCGGCGGCGGAGACTATAAAATAAAAGTTGACTCTGGCCAGGAGATTACGTTAGATACGGGATCTGGTACAGTTAACATTCTTGGTGACTTGAATGTTACTGGTAGTCAAACAACTATTGACACAGTAAATTTAGAAATTGAAGATAACGTAATTATTTTAAACAGAAATGAAACTGCTACAGAAGTATCTGCAGGATTTTCTGGAATACAAGTAGACAGAGGAAGTGCAACTACCGGTGACGTTGAATGGGTATATGCAGAAAATATAGGTAATTGGTACGAATCAAGATTAGGTAGTAATAACTCAGATGGTCTTTTTGTTGCCAGATATACAAATAACCCAACAAGAGTATTAGGAATAAGAACATACGATATTGATTCAGACGGCGACGATTTAAACTTAGTCGGTGGCGGTAGTGGTAGAGTATTAGTAAAAGGTACTAACTCTTACGAAACTGGAGTATTTGCTTATATTAACGGCTCATTAGATTCGTCATATGGCGCAGCAAGAGTAACACAAACAACACCAATTTTGCTTACTGAAAATACTGATGACGTTATTCCAAATGCTAAAGCAGTAGTAGATTTTGTTGACGCAAAGATTTCTTCGACATTTAGTTATAAAATAGAAAAAGGTATATCAAACGTAGAAGTAATTGAACCAGGCCCAGATCCAGACGGTCGAGGCGAAGTTCATTTAACAGCAAATGGTGTATTAACTACTGTATTTACAGCCGAACAAACACAAATACACGGTGTTACTATATCAGGATCAACTATTCAAGTTGGTGATAACAATACTGGCGAAGATCTCATTCTTGCAGCAACTGGTACAAACAGTGTAAGAGTAGATGACAGTTTAATTATTTCTCAAAGTCCTTATATCGGAGACGGAATTGATCCTAATGCTCCGGGCGAAGGCGAAGGAACAAAACTATACTCCAA
>Ga0208298_1000245_pt1 | contig 25167 bp, 29 predicted proteins | sample 14BtaG_FD_184088 | JGI IMG/M metagenome (GOLD analysis project Ga0208298, IMG submission 184088) | Marine viral communities from the Subarctic Pacific Ocean - 14B_ETSP_OMZ_AT15311_CsCl metaG (SPAdes) (version 2) | ecosystem: Environmental > Aquatic > Marine > Oceanic | place: Pacific Ocean... | reverse complement strand
GAAGAAAGAAAAGTCAGCAATCATTCCTGACCCAAAATCTTTTACAGCACTGTATGCTATATCTTCTAATGCATTGACTGCAACATCTGAATTTGAAGTTGAGTCTGGTGCTAAAAAAGGTGAGATTACTAAAGCATTCAAGAAAATGCTCTCTAGCAAATCCACAAACAAGAAACTCCTCAACTCTTTCGTCCAGTATGTCGCTTGACGAACTGTCCATCCGGGGTGGTCGATCCCGCCCCTATGCCCTATAATAACTACATCAACGAAACGCATCATGCCTGCCAAGTCTGATCTCACTACCGCACAACTTTCCGAGTACCTTACTAATGAGTATGGTACTGAAATTAATACTGACAATATTCGTGCAGCTGCTGCTCATTTTGGAGTAGGATATCCTACTGCTGTCAAGCGTTTGCGTGACTTCTATGTCAAGCGTGGCACTTGGCAACTGACTGCACAGGAACGCCTTGAGCAAACATACGAGGCACCTGCTGCTATGCCTGCTGTTGAACAGAATCTTGTTCCTCTTAAAGATGACACCTTTGTTCCGTTCGGTAACTTTACTGACGTGAAGAAGATCATCAAGTCTGGTATTTTCTATCCAACTTTCATTACTGGTATGTCTGGTAATGGTAAAACGTTTAGTGTTGAGCAAGCGTGTGCTCAACTTGACCGTGAACTGATTCGTGTAAACATTACTATTGAAACTGATGAAGACGATCTTATTGGTGGCTTTCGCCTTGTGGATGGGTCAACTGTTTGGCATAACGGACCTGTCGTGGAAGCACTCGAACGCGGAGCAATCTTGTTACTCGACGAAGTTGACCTTGCTTCTAACAAAATCCTCTGTCTCCAATCCATTCTCGAAGGTAAGGGTGTGTTTCTGAAGAAGACTGGTCGTTACGTAAACCCTAAATCTGGATTCAATGTTATTGCAACTGCAAATACTAAAGGTAAAGGCAGCGATGACGGTCGCTTTATTGGAACTAACGTTCTCAACGAAGCCTTCCTTGAGCGTTTTGCGTTAACTTTTGAGCAAGAGTATCCTACTCCTAAAACTGAACAGCGTATCCTTGAGGGCATTTCTCTTGATCTGGGGTTGACAGATCGTGAGTTTTGTGAGAAACTTTCTACATGGGCAGATGTCATTCGCAAAACGTTTGCTGATGGCGGCATCGATGAAGTGATCTCAACACGTCGTCTGGTACACATCATCCGTGCTTATGCTATCTTTGGTAAGCGTATGAAGTCTATCGAAGTTTGTGTTAATCGTTTCGATGATGAAACCAAGCAGTCCTTTGTTGAACTTTATGATAAGATCGATGAGAATGCTACGGCAGAAACCGTAGAGACTATTGACTAAACGCTTGATAGATGCTATTATACCGATATTGATTGATGACTATGGCAAAAAAATACAATGAAGATGCTCTTTTAAAAGAGTTGAGTGATTACATCGCGGGAACTTATGGACAACACTATTCAGCAGGCAATGATGCAATTCAGACGTTAGATCTGATTGAAGCCTGTGGTGATGCAGAAGCATTCTGTCGCTCTAACATCCTGAAGTATGCTTCTCGATATGATCGTAAGGGAACTGCACGTAGGGACATTATCAAAATCCTACACTATGCATTATTGCTGCTCCACTTCTCTGACAAATCAAACACTACCGAATCCTACCCTCAATGAGCACAGTTAACCTTTCCACACAAACTTTCGAGATTCTAAAAAACTTTTGTACTATCAATAGTTCTATTTTGATTCGTGAAGGTACTGTACTAAAAACTATTAGTGTGGGTGAAAATTCTATTGCCGAATATAACAGTGAAGAAATATTTCCACAGACATTTGGTATCTATGATTTGAATCAATTCCTTGGGGGTCTTTCTCTTTTTGGTGATGATGCTACTTTAGAATTTGGAAACTCTAATTATGTAACCATCAATGGTAATGGACGGTCAGCAAAGTATTATTTTTCTGACCCAGAAATTACTTTGAGTGCTTCTCCTGACCGAGATATTATCTTTCCTAATGCAGACTTTAGTTTTAATTTAGAACATCAAGATCTAATCTCTTTACAAAAAGCATCTGCAGTTTACGGTCTTCCCGATCTTTTGTATACAGCTTCTGCTGATGGAACTATCACATTAAGTCTTTGTGATCGTGAGAATGATACTGGTAATGTTTATAGTCAGACATTACAGGGAGAAAGTATTGGAGACTTTGAAATGTATATGAAGGTCGAAAATATTCGTGTTCATCCTGGAAAATATAATGTGCAAGTATCCGATCAGTTGATCACTAAATGGCAACATCAAAGTATTGATCTTAAATACTACGTAGCACTCGAACCTCGTTAATGAATATCAAAAACTGTGGAGAATGTACACTATGCTGCCGAGGAACTATTACACTTCAAGTGAATGAGCATAAGGTAATACCAGGTCAACCCTGTCCTCATGTATCAGAATCTGGATGTGGACTTTACAATGATCTTTCTCGTCCGCATATGTGTGATACTTATGGATGTGTTTGGTTGAAAGAATGGTCGTTCCCTGATTGGATGCGACCAGATAAAGTTGGATTTCTTATGACTTTTAAACGTCAAAGTTATGCAAAAACTGTTATGTTAACTTCCGACCTTACTACTGGACAAATGGATGGTGCTGCATTATTGTGGGTTATGCAATGGTGTACAGACAATGACTTTGCTATAGTGTATACTACTAAAGGTAAAGAAGGTGAGGGTGACTATGTTAGAGGTAACCTCAAAAATCACCCCAAGTGTATATCAAGAACAGGATCACTGACAGAAATTTTTGAACCAATTGAATTATTATTAGATGATGAATAAAAAGTTTCTTTGGGTAGAAGAGTATCGTCCTCACACCCTTGAGGATTGTATCTTACCCAAGAGCATCAAAGAATGCTTTCAAGCATTTCGTGAGAAAGGTGAGATCCCTAATTTACTTTTGGCAGGAACTGCTGGAGTTGGTAAGACTACACTTGCTAAAGCATTGTGCGAAGAGATTGGTGCTTCTTTCATTGTGATCAATGGATCTGATGAAGGACGTTTCCTGGACACCGTTCGCAACAAGGTGAGGCAGTTTGCTACAACAGTCTCATTGACCTCTGGGGCACCCCACAAGGTGGTGATCATCGATGAGGCAGACAACACGACCACTGATGTACAACTCTCCTTGAGAGCAGCAGTGGAAGAGTTTCATAGTAACTGCCGTTTCATCTTTACTTGTAACTTCCCCAATAAGATTATTGATCCACTGCATTCTAGATGCACAGTTGTAGATTTCCGGGTAAAGAATGATGCAAAGTTAGATTTGCAAGGAGCATTCTTTGTCCGTCTAAAACAGATCTTGAAAGACAATGAAGTTGAATGTGAAGACAAGATTCTTGTTAAACTTATCCAACGTTATTATCCTGACTGGCGTCGTTTGATTAACGAATGTCAACGCCATGCAGCAACAGGTAAGATCAACTCTTCTATCTTGGTTGATATCGCTGACGTATCTGTCAATGATTTGATTCGAGCAATGAAGAACAAAGAGTTTACTACAGTCCGAAAGTGGGTTGTGGAAAACATTGACAACGATCCAACTATCGTCATTCGTAAAATATATGATTCTCTTTATGAGAATCTTAAGGGATCATCTATCCCGGAAGCAGTTTTGATTCTTGCGAAATATCAATATCAAATTGCTTTTGTTGCAGATCAAGAAATTAATCTGCTAGCATGTCTTACCGAAGTCATGATGAGTTGTGAATTCAAATAAACTAAACACTGAAACCTAAAATGAACACCAAACTTGTACGTCTAAATTCTGGCGAAGATGTCATCTGTGATCTGATTGAAGATACTGATGATAGTATTACTATGGGCAGTGCTATTGTTGCTGTACCTCAAGGACAGGGACAACTTGGATTTGCACCTTGGTCCCCACTTGCAAAAGAAGATGTGACATTCACTGTTCCTAAATCTTTTGTAGTGTATATTTCGGAACCTAATCCTAATATTGCTGAACAGTATGAATCAATGTTCTCGACAGTAATTACACCACAGAAAAAACTTATTCTCTGATGAAAGTACCTACACAGGAAGAACTGATACATCTGAAAATTCAAGCAGCAATGCGAGAAAATGCTTTTCCAAAAGATGAGATGATGTATCTTGGTGAACGTGCAGGACATCACTGGTATCTTATTGCTGGTGAGCATGAAGTATCTGCAAATCAAATAGAGGATTTTGAAAATGTCGATGAAGAAGACGACGCCACAGAATGTTAAAGAAGCAAACGAAGGTCTCTTCTATGCTACAATGAATCTACCCCATGCTGCTGATCATTGTGGTATGACGCAGCGTGAAATGAAACACATCTTTCGTGAATACCTTAAATATAATGACAAAAACTTTGAAGTCACTGAAGACGCCGTTGAGATACCCCGGCGGAAAGAGCAGAGCGTTAAGCAAACTGTTCCAGTACCTCCCAGACCTTTCCCAGGTAAAAGAATATCGTGAACCATTCTTGGGCGGTGGTAGTGTTGCCATTGAGATCGGTAAACTTTATCCAAAAGTAGACATCTGGGTGAATGATTTGTATGAACCACTCTATAACTTCTGGAGAGAACTCCAGGAGAATGGGGTAGAGATGCGTGATCAACTTGCAGAACTTAAGTTGAGGCATCCAGAACCAGTATCTGCCAGAGTACTCTTTCAACAATCAAAAGATTATTTAAATGAAACACCAAGTAATCAATCCAATCTATCTCGTGCTGTTAGTTTTTACGTTGTTAACAAGTGCTCTTTTTCTGGTCTCACAGAGTCCTCATCCTTTAGCAGGCAGGCATCCGATTCCAACTTCTCAATGCGAGGGATTCAAAAACTTCCTGACTACTCCTTGATGATTAAAAACTGGAAAATTACTAACTTATCATATGAAGAACTATTTTGCGATAGCAAGTCAACCTTCATCTATCTCGATCCCCCCTATGAGATCGGATCTAATCTTTATGGTAAGCGAGGAAGCATGCATAAAGGATTCGACCACGACAAGTTTGCTTCTGATTGTGATCGCTTTATCTCTAATCAACTTATTAGCTACAATTCGTCGCAGTTGATCCGAGACCGCTTCCAGGAAGGGTGGACAGCTGCTGAATTTGCACACACATACACCATGAGGAGTGTGGGGTGCTATAATACAGATCAAGCGTCTCGCAAGGAACTCGTCCTTACCAACTATGAAGTGTGAAGTCACCCTCTACGTAGCAGGAACCGTGTTCAAGGAGCAGGTCATTGCTCGTAACTATTCAGAAGCAAGAGAGGTTGCTCTTGCTCGTAACCCAAATGCAAAAGTGATGGGCGTAACTGCCAAAATGTAATATGGAATTAAAGGATTATCTTTATAGCATTAATCAATCAAAAAAGAATATTTTAATTGATAACGAGGATGCTGTAAAAAAGTATCCTCCTTTTATTATTAACAAGTGTCTGTCTGGTTTTACTGATACCATTCTTTACTCTAACGAAATGAATAAGTATCCTTCGTTAGATAAAAAGATGCAGTATGACTTTTTCCTAAATAGTTTGAAGCCTCGTAAGCGGTTTACGCCGTGGGTGAGAAAAGAAACTCTTGAGCATCTTGAATTGGTTAAGCAATATTATGGATATAGTCATAATAAAGCAGTCGCCGCTTTAAGAATTCTCACGAATTCTGAACTTGATGAGATTAAAAAACTATTAGATAAAGGCGGACGAAAATGACAAATGATACTGAAATTGAAGTACAGTGGCAACCTTCTGATATGGTAGAAGTGAGTCTGTCTGAACCTGATGATTTTCTGAAGGTTCGTGAGACTCTTACCCGCATCGGTGTTGCTTCAAGAAAAGAAAGAAAACTATATCAATCATGTCATATCCTACACAAACAAGGTAGGTATTACATTGTACACTTCAAAGAATTGTTTGCTTTGGATGGTAAGAGAACGAATTTTACTCTTAATGATTTGCAAAGACGCAATAGAATTACACAACTTCTTTCTGATTGGGGATTAGTTGCTGTAGTAGAGTCAGCTAACATTGAAGATGTTGCTCCTCTCAACCAGATCAAGGTACTGGCATTTAAAGACAAAGATGAATGGACACTTGAGTCCAAATATAACATTGGTCGTAAGAAGACTGAAGAATAAAGTAAACCGAATAAAATATGCCGGGTCTCACTACCCGGTTTTTTTATGATCTGTTATAATTAGTAATGGATGCCTTCGGGGTCCACTCATAAAAAACTCGCTTACTAAAGGAGATTAAAAATGAATAATACTTGGGATTTATATGTGCCTCACTACGTTGGGATGGATGAAATTTTTCAAAGACTAGATAGTATGTCCAGTCACAATAAAAGTTATCCACCCTACAACCTTATCAAACACGATAATGCGAATTACGAAATTGAAATGGCTCTTGCAGGTTTTAAACCGGAGGAAATTGAAGTATCAACAGAATCAAACATTCTCAAAATTACCAGTGTCAGTACGCCAAAAGATTCTACAGTAGAATATATTCATAAAGGATTATCAAAAAGATCATTCTGTAATACCTGGCAATTATCTGAAGACATTGAAGTTCATGATGTTAGTTTTGAAGATGGGTTGTTAAAGGTATCACTTGAAAAAATTATTCCAGAAAGTCAAAAGAGAACAGTGTACAATATTATTGCGGATTCAAAAAAAGAATTGTTGCTTGAATAAATAGGGTATATCGTCGTCGTATGACAGAGGGGTAACTGGCACAATCCAGTTGACACCCCTCTTTTTTTATGCTATCATACATATGTTCGTTACTAAAAAACTATGTCCGCAGTATCAATTGTTGTCCTGACAACAGGTGAACGTGTAATTGCTCAACTTCAGGAAGTCCGAGAGAACAATGACCCTGAAGGAAAACCAGTTTGTCTGGTTATGCAGCGCCCATACATTTTGAATGTGGAAAAAACTGTCGGTGATCCTTCTAATCAAGAAGTTCAGGTGAGATTTACAAAGTGGCTCCCTTACTCTTCTGATACACAATTCCGAGTGGCATTTTCTACTCTCCTTACTATCGGTACTCCTGATGATGGACTAGTAGAAGCGTATGATAATACTGTTGCACAGGCAGAAGCAGCTGAAGCACAAGCAACTCGCACTGAAGTGTCTGCCGAAACCGGTTTTGTTCCTACTGAAAGTACTGAAGATGCTGAAACTCCTGAAGTTTGATGGTCATTGGATCGTTGCAGAAGTCGAAGAGATCCCTGATGTAGAGTTTGGTGATCCAGACTGTGTGCTAAAATATCCCTGTGAAGTATCGGAGAATGGTGCATTACCATTCCCTCCATACAGTGACGACCGCGAACTTACTGTAAGGTCATCAGAAATTTCTTTGATTGCTGAACCAAGTGCTATGTTCGCTGCCCAATATTATGATTTGAAAGACAAAGAGGACTAATGAAGTTTTACACCAGTGTTGAACAATCTGGAAATAACATTTATGTAAGAGGATACCAGGATGGTAGGGCATTTGAGGACAAAGTAAAATATAATCCTACTCTATACTTGCCATCACTGAAACCTACTGATTGGAAAACACTGGATGGTAAATGCGTCCGTCCCATACAGCAAGGCACCATCAAAGATGCCAAACAGTTCATTGAAGATCATAAAGAGATACCTGACTTTGAGATCTGTGGTCAAACAAGGTTCTTGAATCAGTATATCTTTGAAGAATATCCTGACGAGGAGATGAAATTTGATGTCAATCAGATTCGAGTCTTTACTCTTGATATTGAGACTGGTGCAGAGAATGGGTTTCCTAATATTGAAGCTGCTGACCAGCAAATACTGTTGATCAGTATCAAAGATTCTCACACTGGTAAGATTTCTGTATTCGGTACTCGTCCGTTTCATAATACCCAGAAGGATGTGCAATACATGCACTTCCAGACTGAAGAAGGTATGTTAAAAGCATTCCTTCACTGGTGGTCTTCAAACTATCCAGATATTATTACTGGATGGAATGTACAACTGTTTGATATGCCGTATATTATCAGGCGTATTGAACGTTTGCTTGGAGACAAAGCAGCAAGACTTATGTCTCCCTGGAAGAACATATACTGCAGAGAAGTTTGGATTAAAGGTCGTAAGAATATTGCTTATGATATCACTGGGGTATCTACATTAGATTATCTTGAGTTGTATCGTAAGTTTACTTACACTAACCAAGAATCGTATCGTCTGGACCACATTGCATTTGTGGAACTGGGACAGAAGAAACTGGATCACAGTGAGTATGATACTTTCAAAGAGTTCTACGATAATGACTGGCAAAAGTTTGTAGAGTACAACATCATTGACGTTCGTCTGGTTGATAAACTAGATGACAAGATGAAACTACTTGAACTTGCTGTAGTTATGGCATACGATGCCAAGGTAAACTTTGAAGATGTCTACTCACAGGTTCGTATGTGGGATAACATCATCTATGTTTATCTTGCTCGTAGAAACATTGCTATTCCACCTAAACGTCAAAGCACCAAGGATAATAAGTATGCTGGTGCATATGTCAAGGAACCTATTCCAGGGATCTATGACTGGGTTGTGTCTTTTGACCTCAACTCCCTATATCCACACCTTATCATGCAGTACAATCTCTCGCCAGAGACGCTATTGCCCACCAAACACCCGTCAGCGAACCTTGAGAGACTGCTGAACAAGGAGATAGACCTGTCTGACCTGAAGGGGCAGACAGTGTGTCCTAACGGCACCCTGTACACCACAGAGACCCATGGTTTCTTGCCCGAGTTGATGGATAAAATCTATCAAGAACGTACCATCTACAAGAAGAAGATGCTTGCTGCCAAGCAGCAGTATGAAAAGACTCCTACCATCCAGTTGCAGAAAGAAATCTCTCGCTGTAACAACATTCAGATGGCAAGGAAGATCCAACTCAACTCTGCTTATGGTGCTATCGGTAACGAACACTTCCGATACTATCGTCTGGAGATTGCAGAAGCGATTACAACATCTGGTCAGTTGTCTATTCGTTGGATTAGTAACAAGACCAATGATTACTTAAACAAAGTTCTGAAAACTAATGATGTTGATTACGTTATTGCTTGCGACACCGATTCTATGTATCTTAACCTCGGTCCTTTGGTGCAGAAGGTATTCGCCGGACGAGAGACAGATGATGAGAGCGTTGTTAGGTTCCTTGACAAGGTGTGTGAGGTGGAATTTGAGAAGTTTATTGAAAGTTCTTACCAAGAACTCGCCACTTATGTTCGGGCATACTCGCAGAAGATGAAGATGAAGCGGGAGAACATCGCTAACCGTGGCATCTGGACTGCCAAGAAGCGATATATCCTCAACGTCTGGGATAGTGAGGGTGTGCGTTATTCTGAGCCCAAGATGAAGATCTGTGGTATGGAAACGGCACGTTCATCTACTCCAGCATTCTTTCGGGATAAACTTAAGAAAGCTTATGCCATTATTATTAATGGTACTAACGATGATGTCATTGAATTCATTCAAAAAGTTAAAAAAGATAGTCGTCAAGAAGAGTATGCAAACATTGCATTCCCTCGTGGTGTAAATAATCTTTCCAAATACAAAAGTGTTCACGACATTTACGAAAAGGGAACTCCTATTCATGTTAGGGGAGCGTTGCTTTACAATTTCTATATTAACAAGTATAATGTGGAGAACAAGTATGCTCGCATTCAAGAAGGAGAGAAGATTAAATTCTTGTATCTAAAAGAACCAAATCCTATTGGGGAAAACGTTATTTCTTTTATGAGTCGCATACCAACCGAACTCAATGTAGAAAAGTATATCGATTACAATCTACAATTTGAGAAATCATTCTTCTGTCCGTTAGAGAATGTACTAAAATGCATTGGATGGAAGAGTAAAAAAACAGTATCACTTTTATCATTCACATAATATGAATTTTTTATCACAAGTAATTAAGGACAGCAAAAATGAATTTGCTTCTCTTGCATCTGATGGTATTGCTGCTGGTGACGTTGAAACTTTTGTTGATACTGGTAGTTATATCTTTAATGCCTTGGTTAGTGGCAGCATTTTTGGAGGTATTCCCTCCAACAAGATCACTGCTCTTGCTGGAGAATCGGGGACTGGAAAGACTTTCTTTTGTCTTTCTGTCGTTCGTAATTTCCTTGATATTGATCCTGGCGCTGGCGTCCTTTATTTTGAAACCGAGTCTGCTATTAGCAAGCAGATGATTGAGAGTCGTGGTATTGATTCTAGTCGTATGGTAATCTTCCCTGTCAATACAGTGGAGGAGTTCAGGACTCAAGCAGTCAGGATCATAGACAAATATGTAGAGCAACCTAAAGAAGATCGCAAACCACTGATGTTTGTGCTAGACTCTCTTGGTATGCTAGCCACCAACAAAGAAGTGCAAGACGCCACGGACGACAAGCAAGTTCGTGACATGACAAAATCGCAATTGATTAAGTCTTGTTTCAGGATTCTTACATTGAAACTTGGTAAGGCAAATATACCTATGTTAGTTACTAATCACACCTATGATGTCATCGGTTCTTATGTCCCTACAAAAGAGATGGGTGGAGGTAGCGGACTCAAGTATTCTGCTAGCACAATCGTATATCTCGGAAAGAAAAAGGAGAAGGATGGAACGAATCTCATCGGAAACATTATCAAATGCGAGGCTAAAAAGTCTCGTCTGACGAGAGAAGGTTCCAAGATTGAAACAAGACTGTTCTTCGATGAACGTGGACTTGAAAAATATTATGGTCTGTTAGAGTTAGGAGAGAGAGCAGGACTGTGGAAAAACGTTGCTGGTCGTTATGAAATCGACGGCAAGAAAGTATATGCAAAGGCAATCCTAAAAGATCCAGAAGCATACTTTACACCAGAAGTCCTTGCCGAACTAGATAAACAGGCACAACGCGAATTTTTATACGGAGCATTTGATGACGGAGAAACTGGAACTGACGATCTTGAGGAATCTTCTGTGTAGTGAAGAATACTTTCGTAAAGTAGTTCCTTTCCTGAAGAAAGAATACTTTCAAGAACCAGTAGAGCAATACATCTTTGAAGAAATCAGCGACTTTGCTTCTACATATGATAAGTTTCCTACCAAGGAAGTTTTAATCATCAACTTGCAACAAAGAAATGATCTCACTGAAGAAACTTATAAAAAGACTGTTTCGCAGATCGACACTTTCACAGACGAATGGGTCGATACCAGATGGCTCACAGACACCACTGAAAAATGGTGTCAGGAACGTGCAGTCTACAATGCCCTCCTACGGTCGATCAAGATCGCAGATGGAGGCGATTCAGAGGTATCACCAGGGGCGATCCCAGGTATCTTACAAGAAGCCCTGGCAGTATCTTTCGACGAAAACATCGGACACGACTACGTACAAAATGTAAAAGATAGATACGATTACTATCACCTTGAAGAGCACAAGATTCCCTTTGACATTGATAAGTTGAATCTAATCACCAAGGGTGGTATTCCTAACAAGACACTCAACGTTGCTCTTGCTGGTACAGGTGTTGGTAAGTCACTATTCATGTGTCATATGGCAGCTGCCTGTCTCTCTATTGGATTTAATGTGCTGTACATTACAATGGAGATGGCAGAAGAAAAGATTGCTGAACGTATTGACTCCAACTTATTGAATGTTAATATTCAAGACATCGGTTCAATACCAGAAGACATCTTTACATCTAGAGTTAATGAGATTGGTAGGAAGTCTCAAGGTAAGTTGATTATCAAAGAGTATCCTACTGCTGCTGCACACGTAGGACACTTTGAGTCACTATTAAGTGACCTGTCATTGAAGAAAGATTTTAGACCTAACATTGTGTTTATAGACTATCTAAATATCTGTGCTTCTGCTCGCTATAAGGGACATATTGTTAACTCTTACACCTATGTTAAAGCGATTGCAGAAGAACTTCGTGGTCTTGCGGTCAAGCATGATCTACCTGTGTTCACTGCTACTCAAACTACTAGGAGTGGTTTTGGTAATAGTGATGTTGACCTTACAGATACTTCTGAATCTTTTGGTCTTCCCGCTACTGCCGATCTTATGCTTGCTCTCATATCTACTGAAGAGTTAGAGCAGTCAGGTCGGATCATGGTCAAGCAACTCAAGAACCGATACAACGATGCTGCTTATTACAGACGCTTCACTGTAGGCATTGACAGATCAAAAATGAAGCTGTATAATGTTGATGATTCTGAAGGTGATATCACGTCCGATCAAGAGGACGAGACATACGAAGCACTCGAAGAAATCTCAACCAAACAATCCAGACTCGATAAATTCTCCCAATTTACAATATGACAATCAATTTTAATCGCTATGAAGAATTTGTGGCAGCAGTTACTTCAGAAGCTTCTACAAACTTTGTTGATTTCGCTGACCGTATTGGTGATCTGGATCGACAAGGTGCCAATATTGAGAGACTTCTTACTGCTGGTGTTGGAATTAATGCTGAGGGTGGTGAGTTCCTTGAGATCATTAAGAAGATGGTGTTCCAAGGAAAACCGTGGAACGAAGATAATCGTGAGCATCTTATCATTGAGTTGGGTGATGTTATGTGGTACGTTGCTCAAGCAACAATGGCACTCGATATATCCTTCGATGAAGTAATTGAAACCAACGTCAATAAACTCAAGAAGCGTTACCCTGGTGGTGAGTTCAACGTTCACAACTCTGAAGTTCGTGCAGTAGGCGATCGTTAAGATATTATAAAGGACCCTCCATTTGTGAGGGTTTCGTGATAAAATATAGATGTCTGACACTGAACTGCAATGATCAATCTTCACGAACGATACGGGCACTACCTCCACACAAATAAAAAGCATGAAATCACTGGAGAGAGAGTGCTAACGTATGGTTGGGATGATGATGGTTCTAAACTTATCGGTTACTATGTGATCACCGAAAATCACAAGATGGTGTTTTGTCCTAAAGGAAATTTGAAAAGCAAGGAAGCGTGGCAGAGCGGTTTATTGCGTTAGTCTTGAAAACTAATGTGTCTTCACGGGCACCGCTGGTTCAAATCCAGCCGCTTCCGTTTCATCCTCCTCTAAATAATAGAAACTACTATCTCTAATGGCATTCAATCAGCCAATAGCATCAATAGAAAATGTAAAGTCAGCAAGAGTTGATACCGTTAAATGCAAGAATTGGCAAAGTAGAAAAGCATTACTGATTGCTGTCGTTGAAGTTCTTGATACTGTCAAAACTGATCTTCCTGCAATGTTCCAAAGAGGAACCGCATACTTTACTTTGTCTGAAGATGGTCAAGTAAAAGTAAATCCTTTCTTGGGTTCTGGGTTAAGTTCTGAATTTCTTTTTGCAGAGGAACTAAGAACATCCGACATGAATGATTGGAAATCTGGTATCAAGAAAGTTCTAGAGGCACAAGAAAAATGGCAAGCGTCTTGGGAACAAGGTAGATCTAAAGCAACAGGTGTATTCAAACAATTTGGTAGAGGATCTGCTGGTAGAAATAGCGAGAGTTATGGTGCTGCTATTCAAACAGCAATTGTAGAAAATTTGCAGTGTGTTGCTTGTGCTGCGAGACAAGAGATAGGTCATGACATTTCCTATGAAGAGTTTGCTGAAGTAGTAAACCAAACACATCCCAAGTATGCTAAGATTAAATCACATTGCTTTGTTTCTATAAAGGATGGAGACTTATGGGCAGACGAAACAAAATTTAAATCATTCAAGCATTTTTATGAAATGTCTGATGCAGGTCCTGATTGGGTAGAGTCTTCTGCAAAAATTGCTAATGCTGCGTATAGAGACTTAAGTCGTGGCAAGTATAATTTTTATAGACAAGATCAGTATCCGCGCTACAAAGGATACTACAATGAATTAAAATCAGAACTTGCTCAGAGCAGTAAGACTAAAGGTAGAAATCAATTCAGTAGTGTTAATACAAGTCTCTTGCAGAGATTAAATAAGACACTTGGTATCTCAGAAGACAAGTGGAATCCATCTGATATCATTGCTGTTAAAACATCTTTTGAATCTAAGAAGAATTATCGTGCCCCAGATGCAGCAAAAGCATTATCAAAAGATAAAATAAATCAAGACACAATTCAATACTATAATGATCTTGCTCAGTTGTATGAATACAATAAGTGGATTCACGATCAGTTTGAGAACGGAAATGTTATTGGGATCTCTCTAAAGAAGGCAGGAAAATCTGTAAAGAGAGAAGTTATTTCCAGTCCAGACATTGGAACTATTGCAAGTTATAAAGACGTAGAAGTAAAAGTTACCGATGTAAAATATCTTGAGAGTAATGCAAAATGCTTGATTTACTTTGATGTCTCTGGGTTTTCAGATTACAATTTAGATGCAAGAGGATTTGAAGAGTCTGGTAAAGTTGCCGACATTCAAATTCAGTTGATGAAAAAAGATTCAACGGCAGCACATGGTAAAGTTACTTTACCAGCAACAGAAGTAATTGCAAAACTTTCTTCGGCAAGAAGACATTTCACTCAGTTAGGTAGATTAAGAAAAAGAATTTTTGGAGAGAATCCTAATAATGGATTCATGCCATACCCATGGGTTCAAAGTAAAATGAGAACTCAGGAGATGGTTAATCGTATAGCAGATCAGATGGCAGAATACATCCACACCATCTCCAATGGCGAGCACAGCATTAGACACATCACAAACTATCTCAAGGACTCCCCAAGAGTCTCTGCTTTTGATAAAATGAAGTATGTCAAAAACAAGATCCAGTCCTATGAGATCGGATACATGCTCGACACTGCCTCTAGTCACATCTCCGAGTCCGTTCAGCAGAACATTGTGAAGTCTATGTATTTCTACGCAGGATCGAAAGCATTCATGGTCTTTAACAATCAGAAAGCAACAGTCTTTATGCAGTCTAGTTCTTATATCAAGTTTGGTGGTTGATCTATGTCAAAGAACACACACCTAGAACACATTGAAGATCTCATGTTAATGTTTGGTGAGAGTGGAGTAAAAGAATCTTTCGATTACATTGATGATTTAGTGAAGACTTTTTCTGGAGACCCTAAAAATAGTAGGAAGTTCTCTACAAAATGGGATGGATCGCCTGCTATTTTTTGTGGACCTGATCCTGCAGATGGTCAGTTCTTTGTGGCGAAAAAAGGAATCTTCAACAAAACTCCTCAGTTGTTTAAGAGTCTTGATGACATTAAGAATGATAAAATTGCTGAAGGTTTGAAGAAAGTATTTACATATGTGTTCAAATATATGAAACCCTTATATGATAGTGGAAAGTTGAAGGACGTTGTTCAGGGAGACTTTCTTTATCATGAAGGAACTAGAAAAGTTGTGCGAGATGTTCACGGAGAAGACTGTGTAATTTTTAAACCACAACTTATCAGTTATTGTATCCCAGATCATGATGATTTATATGATGTTGCTAAATCTTGTAAGGTGTGTGTAGTAATTCACGCAAAATATCCAATCAATAATGCATCAACTGTACAAGATCTTTCTGTAAATTTTGGTTTTGATGCTTCCGAACATTCAACTAAAGATCTTCTTATATTAACTCCTTTCACATCAGAACTTGGTAGGGAGATGATGATCACAAAATCAGAAAAAAATAAATTGATCTTGTGGAAAAAAGCTGCTATGGTATTGCTCCCCAAGTGCAAGTCTTTTCTTAATGAAATTGCTCCATCTCACAATGATTCTTGGGGTATGGCATATTTTCTTAAGCAATACTTTAATGCCAAGGTAAGAGAGGGTAAGAAAGTTGGTAGTGCAAACAAATTTTATGAGGAGTATGTGAACTATTGGGAGGAAAAATTTCGTAAGAAATATTCTTCTCTGAAGCAAGCACCAAAGATTGCTGAATGGAAATCGAGAATGTATGAAGGTATAAAACTTCTTGAAAAAAACAAATCTCAATTCATTGCAATGGTTGGACTATATAATACAATCCAGAATATTAAGAACATTTTTGTTCCTAAATTAGAGAAGGGTGAACGGTTTAGAACATATTATTATGATGAAAAAACTGGAACTTATGAAATTGGTAATCAAGAAGGGTATGTTGCTATTCGTGAGTCGAATAATGCAGTGAAGTTAGTACAACGTCTTGGTGGATTTAGTCAACGCAACTTTGAAGAGATAAAATCCTGGGCTAAAAAATGAAGAGAGTAGTATTTACTTGGGGTAGATTTAATCCTCCAACAATCGGTCACGAAAAACTTATTGAGAAAGTTGCATCGATTGCTGGTAGCGATGACTACTTCATATATCCTACTCACACTCATAAAAAACCTAAAGATCCATTGCCATCAGATAAAAAAGTTGAATGGATGAAGATGATTTATCCGCAGCATGCAAAATACATAATTCACGATAGAGAAATAAATACCTTTATCAAACTTCTTCAAAAACTGCAAGTAGAATATGATGATGTAGTATGGGTTGCTGGATCTGATAGAGTTTCTTCTTACCAGGATCTTCTTAACAAATATAACGGAACAGAGTTTTCATTTAGAAACGCAGAATGTGTATCTGCAGGTGAAAGAGATCCAGATGCTGATGGTGCTGCTGGTATGTCGGCTAGCAAAATGAGAGCAGCAGCAAAAGATAAAAAAATTAAAGATTTTTATTCTGGTATTCCTAACACACTGAATGATACTGAGAAATTAGAATTGATGAAACAAGTTCGTAAAGGTATGGGATTATGAAAAATTTTAAAAAACTACGTGAAGAAGCACTGCGTCAGCAGCATAGACAAGGCGATGTCTTTGTAGAGGGTGATGTTATTATGTCTTCAATCACTGGAGACAAAGGAACAATCCATAGGACAGGAGTAAACTATGTGATTGCTATTACAGAATCTGGTGATATGTTTAGAGCGTGGGTGAAGGATATTAGAGCAGTACAAGTAACAGACGCTATAAATAAAGAGAGGAAAAGTAGTATTTTCAATAATGGAAAGACAAAAACCAGTCAATAGTGTGCAGCATAATGATGCCTTCTCCCAGGCACTGATCGAATCTTATGGTAAATGGGTAGGTGGTGCAGGATTTGGTTGGCATCTTAATGAAGATGGTATTCCAGCACCAGAGAAGAAAGAATTAGGAGCTCCTGGTCCCGCTGGCGGCACTGATGCATCTACATCTATTCCCGATCTTTCTGGTAAGGAAAAGAAAGAGTGTGATGACTTCTCCCAGAAGGATCCCAAAGCAAATGCTGGTGCTCCAGATCCTGCTGCTAATCTTCGTACTGGTCAAGGTATGAAGTATTCTGTTGGAGCAGAAATTAGAGATACAACAAAGGTTGTTACTCGTGAGCATGCTAGTGAAGGAACTGAAGGGAAAAAGAAGTGTCCCGAATGTGGCGGAAAAGGTTGTAGTCACTGTGGAGACACAGGATTTCATAAAATGAAGAAAGAGGATGTTAATGTCCTTGGTGAAAACTGCTGTGAAAAAACAGGAGAACCAGAATGCAAATGTGCAGAAAAAAAAGCGAAAAAAGAAAAAGCAGTAACTGAAGGTAAAGGTTTATACGCTAACATTCATGCAAAGCGTAAGCGTGGTGGTTCACCTGCTAAACCAGGAAGCGATAACTATCCTGCTAAAGATGCCTTCGCTAAATCTGCAAAGACTGCGAAGAAAGAAGAAGTATCATTTGAGTTAAATGGTGAGACCTATATCTTCGAGAGAGAAGTAATCGAAGAAGGTAGTATGAAGGCAGCACGTAAGAACGTTGGTGCTTCTACTTGCTGGAAAGGTTATAAGGCAAAGGGCACCAAGATGAAAGGTGGTAAGTCTGTTCCTAACTGTGTCAAGGAATACTTTGAGAAGGATCCCAAGACAGGTAAGATGGTTAAGAAGCACAACTGTGCGAAGAGAGTTAAGAAAGAAGGTCTTGAGTATGATGTTGTCGCGGGTGAGCACACGTTGCTTGAGGATGGCACTGTAACTCACTACGATATTATGAGAGAGACTACGATTCTCCATAATGTTCCTGTTGAAGAACTTGAGATCATGATCAGCGAAGTTCATGAGCACGTTGTAAATGACGACAAGAACAGAGAAGTTCTTGGTGAAAAGAAACTTGATCCAGTTGGTAAAGCAGATGCTGATATTGACAACGATGGTGATGTAGATAAGTCCGACAAGTATCTACACGCTCGTCGTAAAAAAGTTACTAAACTGATCAACACCAAGAAGAAAATGAAGGAGCAGGCAGAACTTCAGAAGGAGATTGAAGAAGAAAAAAAGTAACATCCGCTACCGTTGAGGTTATGCCTGACCTCGAAGACGGAGCGGAAGATGCTACTACTAAAAAGAAACATAAAAAATATGTTCTTAAGACCCTAGAAAAACAAAGGTTGAAGGATAAATAAAAAGGTAGTCATGCCTTTAAAATTATGTTAGCATTCTTACTTCCACTCGCATCAAAAATTATCAAAGATGCAGTTGCAAATATTCCAGAAAATGAAGAGCTCGGTGAGAAGATGGTTGAGATCTGTCTTGTTATTCTTGCTAAAGCAGTTAAGTTAACCAAGACTGATATGGATGATCAACTTCTTGAAGTTGTTTCAGCAGCGATTAAAAACAGGGAAGAGTAATCATATTGGGAGGGGTATATTGCCTCTCCCTTTTTTTTATAAATACATATTAGGTAAATCACACGCGCTGAAAACTCATGTCCCTATACGGAAAGGATGACAGCAATGCCAACAAAACCAAAGCAGGCATTGGCATTGCTGCATCATCACAAGCAAAAGAAACCATCTTCGTTGATAACGATGAAGCAGCACTTGCCGAGAATAAGGCTCGTGGTTTGAATGCTCCTGGTTGGTGGTCCTACTATACTTTCACTGATGCTGATGGTAACACCCGTCATAAAGCAGAGATGTTGGTAAGCATTGCTGATCCTGAAGCTAACGCTGACGAGACCCAGACAGATGATGCTATTGCAGCAGATCGTACAATTATTCTTACTTCACAACCTGCTCTTGAAGATGCAATTAGTCCAGGCCAGGAAGCAAGAATCGCTATAGCTGCAGAACTTGAAGGTGCTGATGGTGGATCCATCAATGCTACATGGTATGTATCTACCAATAACGGATCTAACTGGACCCCAGTCTACACCGGTAGTCCAACCAATTTCGGATCAAATTATATGTATCAAGGCACTAACACTGGTGGATTCTCTGGTGCGACACTTGTCTTTACTTCCAGTGCAGGAATGACTAACTACCAGTATCGTGTTGTTCTTTCTGCGGCAGGAGCTTCCGCTACTGTTACTTCGGATGAGTTCACACTAACATTCAGTTGATTATTAAATGAAATTTGATGAATTGACGCCCGATAACTGGGTAATGTTTGCTATTAAACATTATAATAATCCAAGTTCAGTTACTTTTGATGACTTCAAAAAAGATCTAAATAAGATTAAGTACATCAAAAGGTTGTTTCGTAGATACGAAACACAGGGTGAATTAAAAACTCATCTTATATTAAATCATATTATTGTGATGTATAATGTGTTTGATGATGCCGCCACGCCTCTTCTTTTCTATAAGATAGAGGCGACTCATTGGTCAGCATTGAAAGCATTTATACTAGTACTGAATCGCTTACCTGAATCTATAAACAAGGATGTAGATCAAGAATGTCTGAAGGAATTAAACCTACTGTGAATGAAATGATGGCGGGAGATGGATCTGCGTTGCAGATTCCTCCTGCATTTGTTATGGTAAATCCAAGACAACATCGTAGATATAAAAAAGCGAACCAGGATAAAGTGGATGGTCGTACTAAAGGTGCGAAGAAAATGCTGTCTCGTATAACTACACGTAAGAAAATGAAAGAAGAATTAGAAACAAAAACTATTTCTGAAGCAGTTCCCTCAGAAACAGAGAGAGCACAGAAGCAGATCGGTCAGATGAAAAAACTGAACCGCGCTAAAGATCTGCAGAAAAAACGTGGTGAAGCAAAATCCAAAATGATGAATAAGACTAAAGAGATGGACACTCTTATGAAAGCCCGTATGTCGGACTTCAAGAAAAAAGCCGGTGACCAAACAAAAAAACTTAAAAAAGAACAAACTGAATTGACTACTAACATGATTGCTGAATCTACCGCACAACAAGATGCCCTGGAAGTTGCACTAGAAGTTGCAACATCTGAACTCAATCCTTCTGGTGAGTCTTCCTTTGCGAAGATTACATTCGGTGATGGATCACAACAGAACTTGGATAATTTTTCAGCGAAGCGTATCGCTGCTTGTTATTCACAGTTACCTGATGAGCAAGCAACACAGTTCCGTTATATGTTGAACAAAGATGCTGCTACATATCAATCCGCTCTAGATTTCGCAGTAAGAAACGTATAGGTATGGCTTTCGGTCTTGGTAGATTAGCAGTTTTAGAAAGTAAACTGGACATTTATGAAGATCTCTCCAAAGAGATGCTTGACAAGCTCGAAAGAGCAGTAGGAACAATCTCAGAAAACAGCAACAGAGTTGCTGTGATCTTGGAGCGCCACGAAAATCGTTTAGATGAATCCGAACGTGCCGATAAACTCATCATCGGTATGCTTGAGGAGATGAAAGAAAGGCACGAGAAGGATCATGAAACTGTCAATAGCAGAATCAATAAGATTCAGCAAAAAGTAGATACTAATGCAAAGTTTGTCATCGGTGCAGGAGCAGTCTTTGCAACCCTTGTGACAGTATTACAAGTGCTTCCTCCCTTTGTTAAAGAGTTGACAAGACTGGACACGTCTGCTATTATAGACAGAGTGAGTCTTTCTGCAAGTGAGCTATCTTGATACAAAATACATCAGTATGGTATCTGCTTCATTGCAGAGATTTAAAAGAGTAAAGGCAGACCTCTATAACTTCCGATGTCCGTACTGCGGAGACTCCCAGAAGCATCAGAACAAAGCACGAGGGTATATCTTTAAGATAAAGAATGATTATGTCTACAAGTGTCACAACTGTGGCGTAGGCAGGACATTTACTAACTTCTTAAAAGATAATAATACAATGCTTCATGACGAATATGTTATGGAGAGGTATCGTGAGGGGTTAACTGGTAAAAATAGTCAGACTAAAGAACCAAAGTTTGAATTCAAGAAACCAGTATTCAAGAAATCAAAACAAGACATAAAACTACAGAAGATTTCTGACCTAAATATTTCTCACCCGGCGAGACAATATCTTGAGCAACGAAAAATTGAAGATTTAGATTACTTTTTTTACTGTCCTAAATTTAAGGACTGGACTAATCAACAGAAAGAAACCTTCTCTGATATGAGAGGTGATAGTCCACGTATAATTCTGCCTCTTTATACAGCAGATAAGAAACTATTTGGTTTCCAGGGTAGAGCACTATCCAAAGCAACAAAACTACGTTACATAACGGTGATTCTCGATGAGAGTCAACCGAAACTTTTTGGTCTCGATAAGGTAAATTTAAATGAAAGAGTGTATATCACCGAAGGACCGTTTGACAGTACGTTCGTTCGCAATTCGATTGCTATGTGTGGAAGTGACGTTCATGTTGATCGTGGGGTGTATAGCGATATTGTCTGGGTCTATGATAATGAACCGAGAAATGCCGAGATCGTTAAACGAATCATCCGTACCATTGATCAAGGAGACCCAGTAGTTATCTGGCCTAAATCAATATCACAAAAAGATATCAATGATATGGTATTGGGTGGTCACGATGTGCAAAGCGTGATAGAATCGAATACTTACAGCAAACTAGAAGCAACTCTTAAACTGAACGAATGGAAAAAAGTATGAGCATCAATGTAGAAAAGCGAGATGGGATGGTTGAATCTCTCAACTTGGATAAAGTTCACAAGATGGTGGAAGAAGCATGTCAAGGTCTCGCAGGAGTTTCTGCATCGCAAGTTGAGATGAGTTCAGGGATTCAATTTTATGATGGCATCACCACAGATGCAATTCAAGAAATCTTAATTCGTTCTGCTTCTGATCTTATTGATCTAGATCATCCTAACTATCAGTTTGTTGCTGCACGTTTGCTGCTGTTTGGTCTTCGTAAGGAAGCATTCCATAAGAACATTTGGAAAGAAGGTATGCCTTCGGTCTTTGATGTTGCTGCATACAATGCTACTATCAACAAAGTCTACGATGAAGAAATCCTAGATAAGTATAGTGACGAAGATTGGATCAAAGTTAACTCTTGGATTGATCACGATCGTGACTACTTGTTTACTTATGCTGGTTTACGTCAGGTAGTAGATAAGTATTTGGTTCAGGATCGTAGTGCTGGAGATGTTTACGAGACACCCCAGTACATGTATATGATGATTGCACTAACTCTCTTTGCAGAGTATCCCCTTTCTACAAGACTCGATTATGTCAGACGATACTACGACGCAATCAGCAAGCACAAAATCAACATACCCACACCTATCATGGCAGGGGTGCGAACTCCACTTCGACAATTTGCTAGCTGTGTGCTTGTTGATAGCGATGACTCCCTCGATAGTATCTTTTCTAGTGACATGGCGATTGGCCGCTACGTTGCTCAACGTGCAGGAATCGGTATCAACGCAGGCAGAATCCGTGGGGTCAACAGTAAGATCCGAGGCGGAGAAGTTGCACACACAGGTGTTATCCCATTCCTTAAAAAGTTTGAGAGCACTGTCAGATGCTGCACTCAAAATGGCATCCGAGGTGGATCAGCAACTGTCCACTTCCCAATCTGGCACCAAGAGATAGAAGATATTATTGTTCTCAAGAACAATAAAGGATCAGAAGACAATCGAGTGAGGAAACTTGACTACTCAATCCAAATTTCAAAACTTTTCTACGAACGTTTCATTGCGAATGGAGAGATTAGCCTCTTCTCACCGCATGACGTACCAGGTCTCTATGATGCTTTTGGTACTGATGCATTTGACGCTCGCTATGTGGACTATGAATCAGATCAGTCTATTCCAAGAAAGACTATCGGGGCGCAAGAACTTATCCTAGATATTCTAAAGGAGAGAGCAGAGACTGGTCGATTATATCTTATGAATATCGACCATTGTAATGCACATTCTTCCTTTAAGGACAAAGTTTACATGAGTAATCTTTGCCAAGAGATCACTCTCCCAACAAAACCACTTCAGCATATCGATGACCCTAATGGTGAGATTGCTTTGTGTATTTTGTCTGCGGTTAACGTAGGTAAGGTATCAAAGAAAGATGAACTGGAAGAAATTTGTGATCTTGCTGTTCGTGGTCTGGAGGAACTGGTAGATTATCAGGAGTATCCAGTAGAAGCAGCAGAATTGAGCACCAAGAATCGTAGATCTCTTGGTATTGGTTATATCGGACTCGCACATTACCTAGCAAAAAATGGAGAACACTATGATGATCCCGCAGCATGGAAACTCGTCCACGACTTGTCTGAATCTTTCCAATATTACTTGCTCAAGTCAAGTAATGCCATCGCTCAAGAGAAGGGCAAGTGTGGATATTTTGATAGAACCAAGTATGCAGACGGTATCCTCCCAATCGACACTTACAAGCGTGATATCGATGAGTTCTGTGGGACGGAATTGAATCATGATTGGGAAAGTCTTAGAGAATCTATCATTACCCACGGCTTACGGCACTCAACACTGTCGGCACAAATGCCATCGGAAAGCAGTTCCGTTGTGTCAAATGCAACCAATGGAATCGAGCCACCTAGAGGATATCTGTCCACTAAAAAATCAAAGAAGGGACCTCTTAAGCAGATTGTTCCACAATACGGTTCCTTGAAGAATAATTACACTCTTCTATGGGATATGAAGAGCAACGATGGATACATTAAAATTGTTGCTGCTATGCAGAAGTTCTTTGATCAGGCAATTTCTGGCAACTGGAGTTATAATCCAGAGAACTATGACAATAATGAGGTCCCAGTATCTGTTATGGCAGGTGATTTCCTGAAGACTTACAAGTATGGATGGAAAACTTCTTATTATCAGAATACTTACGATAACAAAGACGATTTGTTAGATGCTATTGATGAGAAACCAAATCAAGTCCAAGATTTATTATCAGAAATTTTAGAAACCGAGGAGGATGACTGTGACAGTTGCAAAATTTAGAACAAATAATCAAATGCGTAGTCAAGTAGATGGTATGACGGTGTTTAATACGAGCATTGTTGACAGCACCAAGCAAAAAATGTTCTTTGGACCCCCTCTTGGGGTTCAGAGATATGATAAGTTTAAGTATCCTGTGTTTGATAAACTTACACAGCAACAACTAGGTTATTTCTGGCGTCCTGAAGAGGTATCTCTACAGAAAGATCGCGCTGACTATCAAATTTTAAATGATGCACAGAAACACATCTTCACGTCGAACCTCAAGTATCAGATCCTCCTTGACTCCGTACAAGGTCGTGGTCCTGGCATGGCTTTCATGCCTTATTGCAGCCTACCCGAACTTGAGGGTGCCATGAATATCTGGCAGACCATGGAGATGATTCATAGTCGCTCTTACACCCACATTATCAAGAATGTATATGCTGATCCTTCTGATGTCTTTGATAAAATCTTAGATGATGATAGGATTCTTGCAAGAGCACAGTCAGTTACCAGTGCTTATGATGAGTTTCTACAGGCAGCACAGGAATGGGGTGCTGGTAATCAATGGGAACATGCTTTAGATGAAGTTCCAACAGCACAAATAGAACTTCGCGAACTCAAGCGTAAATTGTATCGTGCTGTTGTCAATGTTTATATTCTGGAAGGCATTCGTTTCTACGTATCATTTGCTTGTTCGTTTGCTTTTGGTGAACTCAAACTCCTAGAAGGATCTGCTAAGATTATTGGTCTCATTGCCAGAGATGAGAGTCAGCACATGACTATCACTAAGAACATTATCAAAAAATGGTTGGAAGGTGATGATCCTGAGATGGTTGAGATTGCCAAAGAAGAGGAAGAAAATGTCTATCAGATGTTCCGTGAGTGTGTAGAAGAAGAGAAGTCTTGGGCAGAGTATTTGTTCAAAGATGGTTCTCTTATTGGTCTTAATGACAAACTTCTTGCTAAGTATGTTGAGTGGACTGCTAATCGTCGTCTAAAGTCTATTGGATTGAAGG
>Ga0208298_1000244_pt1 | contig 25186 bp, 25 predicted proteins | sample 14BtaG_FD_184088 | JGI IMG/M metagenome (GOLD analysis project Ga0208298, IMG submission 184088) | Marine viral communities from the Subarctic Pacific Ocean - 14B_ETSP_OMZ_AT15311_CsCl metaG (SPAdes) (version 2) | ecosystem: Environmental > Aquatic > Marine > Oceanic | place: Pacific Ocean... | reverse complement strand
AACTCTTGGAGTTGGTTCTACTGATGTCTTTATGACACCACAACCTTATGCATCGTGGACAGTTAGCACCACAGCAGCACAGTGGGAACCCCCATCAACTCCTGGTGCAGCACCTACTCTGACTGATGATCAAGTCACAGCAGGTAGTTATTACGTATGGAACGAGAGTAATTATCAAGCAGATCCAGCAACTGCGTGGGTTCTAACCACACCTGAATAACTACGAGGAGGGGCAACCCTCCTTTTTTTATGATAAATACTTGAACAGGATATAATAGAAGCGATGCCTTATATCGGTAATTATCACGTTACTGGAGATACCGCAAGTAACTTTAGATTGTTGGACGATATTTCGTCGTTTACTCAGACCTTTAATGGTGGAACAACATCTATTGTTGATGTAAGTAATGATAGAATAAAATTACCTGAGCACAGATTTGTAACTGGACAGAGAGTAACTTATGGAAACGGTGGCGGGTCTGATGTTGGTGGGTTATCTAATAATGGTGTTTACTTTGTTATAAAGTATGATAGAGATCATATTCGATTAGCAGCATCATCTGCTAATGCATTCAATAATGTAGTAGTACCTCTGTCTGCTGCTGGTGGTGGGACATCACATACACTGAATGTTGCCTTTGATGGCGTTAACAAAGTCTTCCGTCCTACAAAAGATAATGGAAACTTCTGTAGGATTTCTAGACCAGCACAGTTACAGATTTCAGTTAACGGTGTAATTCAGAAACCTAATCCTACTCCAGGAACACCAGTAGAAGGTTTCAAGATTGATGTTGGTGGTAACATTGAGTTTGCTTCGGCACCTACCAACTTAGAAACTTTCTGGGGTCAGATTACTGCTGAAGCATTAGCAACGTTTGATATTGCTGATAATGAACTTGATAACTTTACTGGTGACGGAACCACAACAGATTTCACTCTGTCAAGAACAGTTCCTAATAATGCGAGTGTTGTAGTTACAATCAATGGTGTTGTTCAACATGCCACTGATAATCAAGGTGCGCGTGCCTATTCTGTTTATGATACAATCTTATCATTTACTGGAGCACCATCTCTTGGTGATGAGATTCAAGTACGTCATATTGGATTTGCTTCACCCGTTAATAGTGATGTAACTTCATTCCACGGAAGAGTTGGAACAGTTACTATTGTTGATAGTGACCCTGTTGTTGCTATTCAATCTGGTGGTGTTGGTATTGGTACTGTCAGAACTATTAACTTTGTTGGTACTGGTAATAGTATCAAACAAGTTGGCGATACAATTGAAGTCACAATTTCTGGTTCTGGTGGTGGTGGCGGATCAGGTGTTATCCATAAAGAGACATTCAATGTCACTACTAATCAGACTGTATTCAACTTAAGTAACTCTTATAATTCTGGATACGTAGATGTATTTGTAAACGGTGTTAGATTATCACCTTCTGATTTTACTGAAACTGATTCTACTACAATCACACTTACAGAACCAGCAATACCTGGTGATGTTGTTGACGTTTTAATTAATAGTTCTGTAGTTCAGAATACTATTATTGATTCCTCTATTGATAATCTAACTGTTAACGATTCATTGACGGGTCAGATTGGTGGCGGTGAAGAGACATTAGGAATAGGTACTGCTTCATTCTTGGCAGAAGTTATTAGTATGCCAAAAGTTCTTAGTTGTGGAACAACATCAACGGTTCAACCTAAGACAGGACACGATATCACATTCGTTAAATATGAAGAGGTTCAGATCACTGGAGATGCTGATTTAATTCTTGGTGGAACTGCTGATTTTGTAATTAACGTGTACAACCTCACGGTATAAATATATTTAAATTGGTACTAGGATAATTTAATGTCTAGGCTTAGATCTAATAAGGTAGTAAATCAAGCGGGCACGGGCGCACCCGAACTTACCTATGGTGCTGTTGTTCCTGCTACTGGTACGATCTCTGGTGCTGGAGGCATTAATGTAACTGGGGTAGTAACCGCAACAAGTTTCAGTGGAGACGGTTCGGGATTAACTGGAGTTGGTGATCCTAGTGCTCTAAAAGACGGAAGCAATACAAAGGTTCAGGCAACTTCTACAGGTGCTGTTGTTACTGGTATTCTTACAGTTTCAAATAATATTGATGTAAATAATATTTCAGGTGTTAACGGTACCTTTAGTGGTAACGCCACAATTCAGGGTAACTTAACAGTTAATGGAACGACCACAACCATTGACACAGCAACTCTGAGTATAGAAGACAAAAATATCGGACTGGGTTCAGTTACCACACCTTCAAACACTACAGCAGACGGTGGTGGACTTACAGTATTTGGTGGTGGAGATGGAGATAAAACATTACAATGGTTAGATAGCACAGACCGTTGGACTTTTGCTGGCGGTGACGTTCAAGCAAATGCTTTTTATGGAAATGGTGCTAACTTAACTGGTGTTATCTCTGGTGTTGAAACTAAGGAAAGTGGAACTTCTAGAGGCACTTCACAGACCTCATTAGATTTTGTTGGTGCGACTGTAACCTCATCAGGTGCGGGTTCTACGATTACAATCGCTTCCGCTGGACTTGCAACAGAAGCAGCAACTCCTTCTAATGCAGTTGTAACATTAGATCTTAGTAATGCACAAGATCATAAGGTAACAGCAACTGGTATCTGTACAATTACTTGTACTGGTGGAACAGAAGCAGATAGTCATACGGTAAGAATTATCAACAGCGGATCTGCAACAATTGGATTTAGCACTTACTTCTTATTCCCGTCAGGTTCTGCACCTAGTTTGCCGAGTGCAGATGGATCAATTAATTTGATTTCATTCACGGTAAATAGGGTAGGAGCAGCAGGAACACAACTGCTTGCTGGCGCATCTGTAAACTTTAGCTGAGAGTAAATAAATGGGAATTGCAATACCTCAGGTAATTACATCTGATAGGGCATCTGGTGCTCAGTTTATTGATGGCAGTTTGAAGTTTGATAGTTCTAGTTCTCAACACTTAACCAAAACTTTTACTTCTGCTGGAAATAGGAGAATTTGGACTCATAGTAGTTGGGTAAAGAGAGCAAATATACCGACCAATAATATAGCACAGTCATTATTTGGTGCATATTCTGATTCATCTAATAGAGATGTAATTAGAATTAATGGTGAATCTCAAGATACGCTTTCTTATCAAAATGGGATTTCGGCGGATTATGATAGTTCAACAACCAGTGCATTATTGAGAGATACGGGATGGTATCATTTTGTAATTAGTTTTGATTCAAACCAAGCAACTCAGGCAGACAGAGTTAAAATATATGTAAATGGACAATTGCAGTCAAATTCTAATAATGGTCAATTAACAAGAGACTCAATTGTTAATGGCAATTATATCCACTTCATTGGTGCTAGATCAACTAGTGGAACTGGATCTGCATTTTTTGATGGTAGTATGTCTCAAGTCTATCTAATAGACGGACAAGCACTTGGACCTGAAAACTTCGGATATACTGACCCACTCACAAATACTTGGAGACCTAAAAAGTACGAAGGAACTTTCACACAATCAAGTGTTAATGACGGAACTACTTGGAGTAGTTCATTAACAAGTAATGGAACACTTCAAAATGCTGGTAATGCTTTTGATGGAGATTTAAGTAGTCGTGCTCAAACACAAAGTCCTGCCGCAGATAAAACTTTAACCTTTTCCCCACCCGCAATAAACTTCACTCAAAGTCTGGAAGTATATTGCGATGCAGGTAGTGCAGTACCAACTGCAACTTGGAATGGTAATACGGTAAGTACAGGTGGTGGTGCTTGGGTTACTGTATATACTGGATCAGGAACTTTGAGTTCAGCACAACCATTAGTGATTGATACTGAAACTGCTAGTCAGTATGCAACTTTGAAGGGTGTTCGTATTGATGGAGAGGTTCTTATTGATGGATCAAATGGTAGTGGAGTCAATAGTTTCTACCTCCCAATGGATGGAAACTCACCAATTGGAAAGGACTTATCACAATCAAATCCAATTAATAATGGAACAGTTTGGAGCGATGGTGGTGCTGGTGATAGTAATTGGGACAGTCCAAATAGGGGAATTGATAAGGGATTTAATGGAGATCTAGAGAGTCTTGCAAGACCAGATAATGCTGATGTAACGGCAACTTGGAATGCACCTGCGGGTGGAATTCCATTTACAAAACTACAATTAAGAGCAGCAAGGGATAGTGGTAGTTATGCTAATGCTATCAAAATTAATGATGTAGATGTAACCAGTCAATTTACTGCCAGCACATCATCGCTTGCAACAGTTACTATAACTGGCGTCTCTTCACCACTTACAAAACTTGAATTGACTGCCCAAGGTGGAGTTGCTCAACCAAGATTTACCGCAATTTTTATTGATGGTGTTGTTTTAGTTGATGGTATGTATGGTAATAGTTGGACACCAGTAAACTTTGGTGGTTCAGTAGCACTTGATAATCCTATTGCATCAGGAGCACTACCAATCCTGAATACAATTCAAGGTGGTACTGCTGCAGGTGTTGGTGTAAGAACTGATGCTTACCACGCCAATCTTGTTCTTGCCCTTCCTCTGATTGATTATGGAGCAGGAGGCACTACACAAGATTTTAGTAATCAGATTAATGCTGGAAGCACTACAAAGGCATCTACAACATCTGGTAATACTGATTCAACAAGTGCTCAAAGTATTTTCTATAATAAAAGTTTTGTTCTTGATGGAAGTGGTGATGACATAAGAGTTCCAGATGATGCAGATTTTACTTTTGGATCTGGTGATTTTACTCTTGAATGTTGGGTGTATCAGACATCAAATAGTAGTTGGCGCAGTATTATTCAAAAATATTCAACAAATTCTGCTAATTCTTCTTGGTGGTGGGCATTCAATAGTGGAGTGAATAGTTTTTACATTTATCATGGAAGTAGTTCAACCACACTTACTGGTCCTTCTGCTATACCATCAGATACGTGGGTTCATTGTGCTATAACAAGAAGTGGAAATGTATTTAGAATGTTTGAGAATGGAATTCAAGTAGCCACTATGACATCGACTGAGACTTTGAATGACACCGCAGGTAGATTATCAATAGGTCAAGATGGTGATGGCAATTATGATTTTGCAGGTTATTTTTCAGATGCCCGTGTCTATAAAGGAATAGCAAAATACACCAGCAACTTTATACCAGCATCAACCTCCCCAGACATTCTTCCAGACACTCCATCAGGTGTAAGTGGTGGATCTAAACTTGCTAAAGTCACTGATGGTGCTGTGAGTTTTGATGGTGATGGTGATTATTTGAGTATTGCTGATAGTAGTGACCTTACAGTTGGAACTAATCCATTTACTCTTGAGTTTTATGCATATAAAACTGCTGCTGGTGAAGATTTTATCTGTGGATCATACGATAGCTCTGGAACAACTTCTTCTCTTTCATATTCTATTCAAACAGGAGGATCTACCCCATCTAATTCATTAGTAGCAAATGTTGCTGAAGGAGGTTCTGCAACTTCAGTCAACAGTGGAGTTGACTTTGTATTGAATAAGTGGGTCCATGTTGCGTTTGTAAGAGATGGAAACACTTTAAGACTTTTCCAAGACGGTATTCAAATGAGTACTGCAGCATTTAGTGGAACTATTAATGATGCCTCTAATGCTTTTGAGATTGGTAGAGCAGGATTTTCTGGTAAAGATTTTCCTGGTTATATTTCAAACTTTAGATTTGTAAATGGAACCGCACTTTACACATCAAACTTTACACCACCAACCAGAGAACTCACAAATGTAACCAACACAAAACTTCTGTGTTGTCAGTCTAATATTGAACCAGGTCGTGCTGCTGTTTCCCCTCTTGTCAGTGGCATTAATAATGGAACTCAGTGGAGTAAGTATCTTACAGGTGGTGGTGGATTCCAAGGAAGTTATCCAGCATCTAATGCATTTAACGGTGTTATAACTGGTGCAAATACTTCTAGATCAACAAACACTCAAACTACACAAACTTTTACACCTCCAGGTGGTATATCATATTCCAGTTCTGTCGAAGTTTGGACTTGGTATACAGGTAATGTGAGTTTGAATGGTGGAAGTAATGTTGCTGTTACTGATGATCAAGATTGGAGAACAATCGCTTCTGGATCTGGCACTATTGATAATATACGTTTTATTACTGACTCAGGTAATAGCATGTATCTTGCTGGTATAAGAATTGATGGTAGCACCATCTTAATAGAACCAATTACACCAAACGGAGACGTAGCAGCAACTAACTTCAACCCATTCACAACTGATATAAACACAGTTCGTGGACAAGAGACTGGTTATGCTACTATGAATCCTTTAACAAAAGGTAGTAGAGTTACGTTAAGTGATGGAAACTTAAAGCAAAGTCATACTGCCTCAGCTGGAAATGCACCTACTATGAATTGTATGGCAACGATACCATTTGGAGATGGTAAATATTATTTTGAAGTATATAATATTGATAACATGGGACATGGAATTTGTGATGTTCAGACAAATGCGAATCCAACCAAACGTATTTTTGTTTATAGTGGAAGTATAACCAATACTCAAAATGGAACAACATCTGGTTCTGTTCCCTCATTTTCATTAAGTGATGTGTTATCTGTTGCATATGATAGTGTAAATAGAAACATTTATTTTTATAAGAATAATGTTCAATACTATAGCCTCACTGGATTTGATGATCCTGGGGTGGATTTACATCCTGGTCTTGGAGTTAACTCTTCTAGTTCGTCTGGAAGTATTGAAATAAACTTCGGACAAAAACCCTTCAAGTTCCCACCACCAGATGGTTACCAACCACTGAATGCTGCTAATACAAAACCAGAGACTATATTTGCACGTCCTGATCAGTTTGTTGGAGTGACGACTTATAGAGGAACAGGAAATCCTTTGATTGTTCCTGGTTTGAATATGAAACCAGATTTCATATGGATCAAAAACAGGGGGGCATCTCAAAAACATACTTTGGTTGATAGTGTGAGAACTACAGCAACTGGTGAATATCTTGCCTCTGATTCAGATCAATCACAAGGGACTGGTGTGCATATAAGTGGAGTTGAAAATGGAATATCTATAGCAGATCCAAACTCATCTACTATTTGGTATAATGATAGTAGTTATGATTATGTGGCATGGTGCTGGAAGGCTGGTGGAAATAAAAATACCTTTAATGTTGATGATGTAGGTTATGCAAGTGCTGCTGCTGCAGGTATTACTGGTTTGGATGGCACAGGTGAAATGACCACTGCAAAATTCCTTGGATGTTCTATTGGAACAAAGCAAGGATTTAGTATTATCAAATACAAGGGTCTTGGTGGAGGAGATGTGAAAGTGCCCCATGGACTCTCACAAACTCCTGATATGGTGATTGTCAAGAATCTTGATAGTACCGTTGATTGGGCAATCACACATTCTGGTCTTGCTGGTAACAGGTCACTTAGATTTACTAATGTCAGTACAGACACGTCTGGTTTCTTGGGTTTGAATAAAGGAGGTTTAGCATCTACATATTTTACAATCAATTATAGTGATACAAACCTCAAGTATGTAAATGCTAGTAATGAAGATTACATAGCTTATGTCTGGCACGATGTCCCTGGACTACAGAAATTTGGCACATATGAGGGGTCTGGAGATGCCGATACAGGACCCTTTGTAGAATTAGGATTTAAACCCGCACTTCTTATAGTGAAAAATATTGATGATGCTGAACACTGGTACGTTTATGATCCTAAACGATCACCACATAATGTCGCATATCAATCCCTTCGGGCAAGTTCTAATGGTGGAGAAGAAACTGGTGATACTAATACTAGACTAGATCTTCTCTCAAATGGATTTAAATTGAGACAAGGGAATGGTCCTAATAATTCAAATACTTACATCTATGCAGCATGGGCAGAAGCACCAACATTTAACTTGTATGGTGGACAGTCTAATGCCCGCTAACATAAATAACTAAAAAATAAAATGCGATGGCAATAGGCAATCCTATAACATTAACAAATAATGTTGCGTCTAAGATCATCAGTGCAACTGCAACAGCAGATCAAACTCTGTTCACAGTCACTGGTGGTTATCGCATCAATCAACTTGCGGTATTTCGTAATGGTGTAAGACTCGCAAGTGGATCTGACTTTACTGCAACTGATGGTGCATCGGTTACATTAATAAGTGCAGCAAACGAGGGTGATACCCTTGAGTTTCAGATCTTTGATGACTTTAGAGTTGCTGATGCAATAAACTCTGCAGGAGATCAAAGTCTTAGTGGATCTCTTTCTGCTACAGGTGGTTTTAATGTCGGTATTCAGTCAGGTGGAACTGATATCGCAACTGGTGTTATTACTGCGATAAACTTTATTGGTGCTGGTAATACTGCTGTTTATGATGCAGTATCCAAAACTGTTGACATCAGCATCTCTGGATCTGGTGGTGGTGGATTAGGAACTGCAATTAACTATGCAGATGATGCAACTGCTACTCCGTTCAGTTATATTGATAGAGATGCAACAGTTTCTGAAGATTTATTACTAGACACGACAAAGGCTGGAGCATCCGAATCAATTATCGTTTCTGTCATTCCAAATATTACCGTAAATTCTGGTGTAGCAATCACTGTTGGTACAGGTAAGACCATGATTATTGATGTACTACAAATCGGAGATCTCTGATGGCAACACTTAGAGTTACAAGTTTAAGAGGTAGAACAGGTAATGTATCTCCGACACTACCTGATGGTGCAATTGTCACTGGTGTAACCACATCTACAAGTGCGATTGTTGGATCTGCTGTCACCATTAACTCAACTGGTATTGATGCTGGTGCTGGTATCATCACTGCCACATCATTTGTTGGATCTGGTGAAGGTCTAACAGGTGTTGCATCTACTGATAATATTATTACTAGTACGGCTTCAACCTTTGCTAATATCAATTCTACTGGAATTATAACAGCAACTAGTCGTATTACGGTGGGAACTGCAGTGACTGCTAATGGTGATGGACTTAATGTTATCGGAATTGTTACTGCAACATCTTTTGTTGGTAACGGCGCAGCTATTACAGGTTTACCAGCAGGGTTCACTGAACTCGACTCTGCATTATTTAACTAAATAACTAAAAAGATATACCGATGGGACTCAAAAGAACTAAACTGCTAGGAGTACAATCAATAACTGGCATTAACACTGTCGGTATCTTGACTGTTGGAACCACACAAACTGCTGGTGGAGTTGGTATTGCATCAACCACATATCTGAGAGGTGTGGTAATGCATAATACTGGACTTGCAACTGCAACTTCATCACTGTATGTTTATCCTGCAGGAAATAATTATAATCATGCAGCAGTTGGTGTTGGAACAACTGCGTTTAGATTAGCACGAGTTGATCTTGCTTCTAATGAAACATTTTTCTTTGAGGCAAACTACCCAATTGTTTTGGCTCATGATGAGTCACTTGTTGTAGAAGTCACGGCACCAGCAGCAGCAACTGGAGGAACAGGTATTGGTAGTGCTATCAACTATCAAATCCTTGGTGATACGGATATCTGAGGTAATTAAAAATGGGAGTAAAATCTACTGGTAGTCATCCTACAACAACAAAGGCAGACGGACATCTTTTAGAGTATTTTAGAAGTGATATGGGTGCTGGTGGTGGAGGAACTAATTATATTGCACCGGCAAATATTGATGCTTCTGGTGGAACAAAAACAACTTTGGGTGATTTAATAATTCACACATTTACTTCATCGGGTGCTTTTACAGTCAACTCTTCACCCGGATCAGAATCTGTTGATGTAATGGTTGTTGGCGGTGGTGGAGCAGGTGGTAGTAGTGCTGGTCCAGGTTCTGGTGGTGGTGGTGCTGGTGGTATGATTAGAAATTCTAGTTTTTCTATTCCAGCAGGACCATTTGCTTATCCTATTGCAGTTGGTGGAGCAGGTGCTGTATCACAATTTAGAGACCCATCAGGTCCTACCACATATGAAGCATTAGCTGGAGGAACAGGATCTGTGGGAGATAATACATCTTCTGCAGGTACTGGTGGTTCTGGCGGTGGAGGAACTGGTAGAAATCCTAACGGAGCTGGTGCTGGTGGTGCTGCAACTCAACCTGGTGATACAAATCCCGGATTTGATCAATATGGTAATGCTGGTGGTGCAGGACTGCACCACCCAGGGGTTCATGTAGAGGGTGGTGGTGGAGGTGGAGCTGGTGCTGTGGGTGGTGCAGGAAGTCCTGGATCAACTCCAAAAACTCCAACAAACTTTGGTGGTGCAGGACGACTTGCCGCAGATGGATTTTATTATGCAGCCGGTGGAGGTGGAGGAGGACATGCAAGCGGAACTGCTGGTCCCGGTGGACAAGGTGGTGGCGGCGGTGGCGGCGGCAATTCCAGCACAGGTGGAACTGGTGGACGTAATGATGGTACTGCAGGTGGGACCAATACTGGTGGAGCTGCTGGAGCCAACACAGGATCAGGTGGAGGTGGATCTGCTGATACCCCCACACCAGGAGGAGCTGGTGGTTCCGGTATTGTTGTGATTGCATATTCTTCATAAATAACTAAAACAATAAACTCATGTCAAAGTTACAAGTTAATGATATTGTAAATAAGGATGATGACGGTTCCGTTGGTTTTTCCAGAGGAGCCGTCGTTACTGGTATTGCAACTGCTACTGGAGTTAACGTAACTGGAGTTGTCACTGCAACTACTTTTCTTGGTGATGTAACTGGCGATGTTGTTGGTGGAGTCACTGGTGATGTATCTGGTAATGTAACTGGAAATATCAACGCATCATCTGCATCTGGTATTAGCACTGTCGGTGTTTTGACTGCATATTCATCGATTCATATTAATGTTGGTAGTGGTTCAACTGAAGTTGCAACCGAATTGAGTAATAAGACATCACCAGGCAAGGCAATTGCTTTGTCTATGGTCTTCGGTTGATAAATAAACAAAAGAGGTATTATAGGTAATGGCTGCACCTAATATAGTAAATGTTGCGACTATCACGGGCATATCAACATTTATTGCTGGAATCAATACTGGTGGTGATGGGGTTGCTATCACTAAAAACCCTGCAGGTGTAACCACCATCGTTTCTAATGCTGCTGCGAGTGGTAAAGTATTAAAGATTAATAGTTTGGTTGCTGCTGGTATTGGAGCAACCACGGGAGTTACGGTAGATATTTACGATAAAGCAACTGCAACTGGTGCAGCAAATACAGTTTCAATTGCATCAACGATTTCAGTTCCTACATTCTCCTCTGTTGTCATTATTGGTAAAGAGAACGCAATTTACTTAGAGGAAGATCGATCCCTTGGAGTTTATTGTCAACCAAATGCAGGAAGTATTAACGTAGTTGTTGCATACGAAGAAATTAGCTAAGGAGGATAGACCATGGGATATCTAGGAAGACGCATAGGTTTATCACAAGACAACGGAGATTCTAATCCAGGAGCAGCAGGTGGTGCTGTTGGTGGTGGTATATTAGATTTATTTGCACATGGATATTTTGAGAGACAAGGAGATCTTTATAATGCTCCTGGTACTCCAGCATCAGGTATAATAGCAACTGGTGGTGTGATTAGTGACTATGAAGAAAGTGGTACTGTTTATAGATCACACATCTTCACTTCATCAGGCACTTTTGAGGTAACTGCTGTCTCATCTGATCCAACGTTGAGCGACACTGTTGATTATCTCATAGTTGCTGGTGGTGGTGGAGGTGGTGGAACTATTGGAGGTGGCGGTGGTGCTGGTGGTTATAAAACATCCATGCCTGAGGCTCCTGGTGGATCTGGTGGATCTGCAGAGACACAATTAACTGCAACTATTGCAACTTATCCTGTTATAGTTGGTGGTGGTGGTCATGGTGGTGGTGGAACTGGAAGTAGTGCCCAATATCGTGCAGGTTCTGAGGGTACAGACTCAACCTTCAATTCAGTAACTTCAAATGGAGGTGGTGGTGGTGGAGGAAACTTACACCCATCCATTCCTGGACAAGGTGGACCCGCCACAAACGGTGGTAGTGGAGGTGGTGGAGGTTCTTCTACTGCCGGTGGATATGCTAAAGGTGATGCTGAGTCACCCACACAGGGATATGATGGTGGTGCTGGTGGTACGAAATCAGCTGCTGGTGGAGGTGGTGCTGGTGGTGCTGGTGGTGCTGGATCAGGTTCTGATGCTGCAGGAGGATCTGGTGGTTTAGGAAAAACAAGTGTTATTGCTGGACCCTCAGCAACTATAGGAGCTCCTGGTCCAAGTCCAGGCAGATGGTTTGCTGGTGGCGGTGGCGGTGCATCAGTTAATAGTGGCACTGAGCCAGAATCAGGTGGTGGTGGAGCACCTGTAGGTACTCAGTGGGCTGGTGGTGGTGTTGGTGGTGGACATCCATCTCCATCCTTACCTTTCGTTACAGGTCAAGGAGTTCACAGTTCTGGTGGTGGCGGAGGTGGTAGAAATAGTAGCGGTGGTGCGCGTAGTTTTGCTGGAAATGGTGGTTCCGGTGTTGTAGTAGTTCGTTATCAAATAGCATCAGTAGCATCCACAAGAGCAACTGGTGGTGCTATTAGTTTCTATGGTGGAAAGACTATCCACACGTTTAATGGTAATGGTACATTTACCACATCATCAAATTGGAATGCTGGAACAAATGAAGTAGAGTATGTTTGTGTTGGTGGAGGAGGTGGTGGTGGTGGCACCGATCCTAACTGTTGGGGTGCAGGTGGAGGTGGTGCAGGTCAGATGAGATCTGGTACTACAACAATTGCTCATCCATCACCAGTAAGTATTGAAATTGGTGCAGGTGGTAGAGGTAATATTCAGTATGATCCTGGTACGGCAACAAATGGTTCAAATACTACAGTTGCATTCCCTGCTGGAACAGTAACAGGTTATGGAGGTGGTTATGGAGGATCTAACGCTCCATCAAGCACACAAACTAGTGGTGCTGATGGTACTAATCATCCAAATGTTCCAGTAGGTTCTGGTTCTGGTGGTGGTGCTAACAAAACACCTGACAGCGGTGATGGCGATGGTGGACCTGCTGCATTAGGTGCATATCCTGGTGGTTCTATGCCAGGACCTAATTACCATGTTGGTGCTGGTGGTGGTGGTGCTGGTGGTGCTGGTGGTAGAGGTTCTGATGCCGCAGGTACTAGAAGTGCCCCACAAATTGCTGGTGATGGACTCGGTGGCGTTGGATTAGAAGTTCCAACAACATTCAGAAATCCTATAGTTACATTTGATGGAGTACATTCTAGTTCTCAACACTTCCTTGCTGGTGGTGGTGGAGGTGGATTATTCAACCCTTCACCACAAGTAAACCCAGATAAGGGTGGAAAAGGTGGTGGTGGTTATGGTGGAGGTGGAGCACCTGGTCAAGGTACTGGTCAAGGTACTGGATCTAAAGGTGGCGATGGATTCACTAACACTGGTGGTGGTGGAGGTGGTGCTGGATCTTTTAATGATTCAACTCATTTCATAGGTGGTAATGGTGGTTCTGGTATCGTTCTCATCGCATATCCAACCTAATAAATAACTAGAAAGATCTAAGATGTCACAGTTATACGTTGACAATATAAGAAACCGAACTGGTGGCCCTATTGGTATTCCAACTGGGGCAGTTGTCACTGGTGTTATAACTGCGACAACAGCAAATGTCACTGGTAACTTAACTGTCGGTGGTAATGCTGATATCACTGGTGTTTTAACTTATGAAGATGTAACTAATATAGATTCTGTTGGTATTATTACCGCACAATCTGGAATTAAGTTTGGTGCATCAGGTGTTGGTGGTACAATCACTGCAACTGGTCAAGCTGAGTTTGTTGGTATTGTTACTGCACAATCTGGTGTTAATATTACTGGTGGTGAACTAACTTTAGTAGGAACAGCATTCACTGTTAGTCAAGCAGGAGTTGTCACTGCCACATCATTTGTTGGTGATGGTTCAGGGTTATCAGGTGTTGAGAGTTGGAATCAATTCGACACCTGGTTATACAGTGGCGGTTAATTTACTAAATAACTAAAAAGAGAAGTCATGGCACTGGAAAGGGGAAAATTAAGTAATGTTGTGCAGGTTGCTGCAGGTACAACTGTGGGCATTATCACCTGTGCCTCTTCTAAGAAAGTTTATATTAAATCAATCATTTGTCATGCTGCTGGAACTGGAATAGGCACTGCAACCGCACAAGTTTATTTCTGTCCTACAGGTATTAGTAGTGCATCAACAAATAAAATCTTTGATGTTGATGTATTAGCAGGAGAAACAGTATTAATAGAACCATCATATCCCCTTGTGTTAGATACAACTGGCGATAGTCTGCAAGTTGGAACAGGAAATGTTGTTGGAGTTGCAGCAACACATGTAAACTTCATCATTACTGGCGATAAGGAGGCTTGATACATGGCACCATTTAAGTCATCACTTGCAAAAAGTGCAGGAAAACTTCTTGGTGTTTTTAGAGAAGCAGATTTATCACTAAGAGGTGCTACTCAGAACACTAGACTGTTTATACCACCCGTGGAATTGGTGGCCACCAATTCCGACTCGACTAATCCCGGTGGAAGTTTTAAATATATAACTTGGATTGTTGATGGATCTTTTACTGTCAGTAATGGTCCAGTCAATATCAACTATTTGCTAGTTGGTGGTGGAGCGTCAGGTGCGGGACAAAATGGTGGTGGATCTAACGGCACTCCTTCTACTGCTTTAGGTTTAACTGCATATGGTGGTGGTTCTGGTAGATATTATCAGGCAGGCGTAAGTTTTGATGGATATGGTGCATCTGGCGGCGGCGGTGGCGGTGGCGGTTCCCCTACAACATCGCTAGGTAATAAAGTAACGGGAACAAATACTGATATTGCAGCACCATTAAGTCCGCAGGGTAATTCGGGAGGAACCGCTCCTGCAATTTATGGTGGTGCCGGTGGTGGCGGTGCAGGTGCTGCTGGTGGAAATTCATCTAGCAATAGCAGTCACACAGCAGGAGGAATTGGTGCAGCAGCTATGAGTGGTGATGCTAATTTTCCAACATCATACGGAACTGCTGGACCATCACCAGGTAGATGGTTTGCTGCGGGTGGAGGAGGTTCTGGAGGAAATCCTAATGGATCTGCTCCTGCCCAACCTGTTGGTGGAGGTGGCGCTGGAATCAATCGAGACCCAGGAGGTGCTACGGGAAATGCAGTTGCAAATACTGGTTCAGGTGGTGGAGCATATACCGCTGATACCGGTGGCGGATCTGGAGGCGGCGGTGCTGGTGGTTTCTTAAGCAGTAGCATGGTTCTTACAGACGGTTCATATCCAATTACCATAGGTAGTGGTGGAACAACACCTGCTGATGTTGGAGAAGGCGCAAATGGAATTTTTGTAATAAGAGTTCCTAGTGGTGTTAATGTAACTTAAATTCTTTATAGTAACTTTATTTTAATTAATTGAAATGAAAAAATTTTATACTGTTTGTGGATTTCCACGCGCTGGAAATACTTTACTTACTTCAATTTTAAATCAAAATCCAGATATTCATTTTACAGGTATGTCATCATTACCTGATGTGTTTTATCGGATATTATTGATGACTGGAGAATCTGTATCATATTTCACTTCTCCATGTAAAGAAAACTTGTATGGTTTATTTAAAAATGCATTTGAATCATTTTATGCACATAGAGATGAAAAATATATAATTGAAAGATCTACTTGGATAACTCCATATAGTTTTCCTTTGTATGGTGACTTTTGTCCTAATGAAACAAAAGTTGTAATTCTTGTAAGATCTTTAACAGATATTGTTAAGTCTTATCTTAATGTTTGTAAAAATTCTCCTGGATTTCATGTAAATCAGGAGTATAATGAATTAGATCAGACCACACTTTATAAATCAGAGCTTGAAGAAAAGGTAGATATCCTCTTTAAAAAAGAAGGTTGGTTAGATAGAACATTATATTCTATTAAATGGTTGATTGATAACGATTACCTTGAAAATATCAGAATTTTAGACTATGATGATTTTGTAAGTAACCCTCAGAAATGTATTCAGTCTTTGTATGATTTTTATGATATTCCAGAGTATACTCACAATTTTAATGAAATGAAACAAGTGAACGAATATGGAATTGTATATACTGATATGGAATATCTTAGAGCTGACTTGCATACAATTAGAACCGATGGGATTAGTAAGGTAGATCATGATATTGATCTTCCACAACATATAATTGATAAATGCAATTCTCTGGAAATTTGGAAGGGAAAAATTAAAAGTTTAGTATGAATATTATTCCTTTGTTTACATGTCCAATCTTTATGAAAGATTTGGATTTTGATTTAAATTTTATTCAAAAAAAATGTATAAGCATATCAAAAAAAGAAAAAGGAAGAATTAAAAGCAATCTGGGTGGGTGGCAATCAAATCAATTTTATGAAAGTGATTTTCCTTTTTCTGATTTGGGCTCAGAAATTAAAAGATCAGCAATTGAATTTTCTCAAGGTATAGGACTTAAATCTAATTTAAAAATAGAATCATTCTGGATTAATATTAATAAATTTAAAGATTGTAATCAATATCACACTCATCCAGGATCGTTATTCTCTGGAGTTTTTTATATAAAAACTCCCAAAAATTCTGGAAGCATACAATTTAAACATCCAGGATCTATTGGTGTAGAGAGTTATTGGAATGGAAATATAATGGATCAAAATCCACTTAATTCTTGTGTATGGGATATAGAACCTGCTGAAAATAGATTATTCATATTTCCTGGATGGTTAGAGCATCAAGTTCTACCAAATTTAAGTCAAAAAGACAGGATTTCACTTTCTTTCAATTTGACACCCCACTAAAACTGATATATAATACAACTGAATACATTATAGGTATATGGCATTCCAAAGCGTTTGGTATTATTCGGATCTGCCGGAAGATATTGTAGAGATTCTTGATAGAGATTTAACAGAAAAGTTTGATGAGCAGATGGCAGACTCCAAGTTACATGGAGATGCACTTAACAAAGACAAAAGAAATTCACAGAATGCATGGATTCCTACTACACACTGGATTGGTGGATTCCTCTGGCATTACATACAAAGAGCAAATCGTGAGAACTTTTTGTATGACCTGAGAAACATTGATGGCGAATCAATGCAATACACCCGATATGGTGAAGGTCAGTTCTATGGTTGGCATAATGATGCAGGACTTGCGACACAATATAAACCCCAATCAGTAGGCAATCGCCAAGATGGACTTGCTAATGATTTTGTGAATGAGAATATTGAGATGGTTCGTAAACTATCTTTTGCGATGCAACTCTCTGACCCTGATGATTATGAGGGTGGTAATGTTCAACTGCTGGATGAAGCAGGCAACTCTTATATTGTTCCCCGTAAACGTGGCACGATTGTATTGTTTGATTCCCGCACACAACACCGAGTTCTCAAAGTCACAAAAGGAACCCGTAGGTCTATCGTTGGATGGACTGTTGGACCCCGTTGGAAGTGAGGTAGAACATGGCAGAACAAATGAACGAACTGCAGTTATTGTTTCAAGAGAAGCACAATACTGGAACTGCATGGACTCGTAATGATAAGTTTGAGAAGGATGGATATCTGGTAGTTAAAGACCTTTGGGATGCTGAAGAACTTTATCATCCAGTCCCAGAAGAGAAAGGCCAGTATAACTATTGGGATAAGAATCCAGAACATTTTAATCATGTTCCTGTAGAAATGCAGGTAGAAGGTTCTACATCACGTTACTGGCACCCACAATATCGTGCGATTCATTCTGGTATTCGTATGAAACTGGAGGAAATCATCGGTCGTAAGTTGTATAATACCTATTACTATGATAGGTTTTATTTTCCTGGACAGGAATTAACTAAGCACGCAGATCGTGATGCCTGTGAAATCTCTGTATCAGTTCATGTCAGCACTAACCTAGAAGGTAAAGATGCTGATTGGCCTTTCTGGATCAAGACACCTGATACATATACTGATAAGAAGAAGACAACTGTTCTTGTTCCTGGTGAGAACCGTTCACTGACACTCAAACCTGGTGATGGTTTGTTGTATAAGGGATGCGAAAGACCACACTGGCGTGATAAGATGCCTGGTTTTACCGGTAAAAAGAATAAGAAACTGTTTGGTAAAACTCCTACGGCAGATCAATACTATCACCAAATCTTCTTCCATTATGTTCTTGCTGACGGACAAAGAGCACACTGTGCATGGGATAGAGCACGATGAAGGCACCTCTTTTTGAATATCCTACCTATCAATATCAAATTAAGGATTGGGATTTTAAGAAGAAAGGATTGCTAAAGAGGTTAAGGGAGGAAAAGTTTATTAGAACTGACCTCCAAACCTTTGAGACTGATAGACAGACTAATAAGAAATCTTATCTTCATTACTTCCAAGACTTAATCAAGGATGAGTTGTGGGAGTTTGTCCAGGAAGCACAAGTTACTTGTAGTATGACTGACTGTTGGGCAGTTCGTTATCAAAAAGGAGACCAGCAAACAATTCATAACCACAGAAGTTGGGGATTTACTGGTATTCTTTATGTTGATTTTGACCCTAAAGTTCATACTCCCACTTGTTTTGTGGCTCCCTGGCAAGACCCAAGAAGTGATACTACATCATTAGCATATCCACAGAATGTAAAAGAGGGAACAATCATTATCTCTCCATCTTATACTTTACATTTTGTTCATCCTAATCAGGTAAGAAAACATAGGACTATTATATCCTTTGACTTACTACCAAAACTCCCAGATCATCAGTCAGTAGACTAGGTGGTCTTTTTTTATGTCCTAAATAACTAGAAAGAAGTTGTGCGATGACACGGGCACGGAGTTTATCAAAATTAAGCAACCCAGCTACTTTTACAGTAGACACTGATAATAATGTCGGTGTTAATTCAACGTCTCCTGTTGAGAAATTAAATATTGTTGGTGTTGTAAGTGCCACTAGTTTCTTTGGAGATGGCACTGGACTGACAGGTGTTGCATCCACTGATAATATTATCACCGGAACGGCTGCTACATTTAATAGTGTAGTTAAGGTTGGTACTGGCATCACTCTTGATGCAACTAGTGGAATTATTACCGCAACTGGAGTTAACGTAACTGGAGTTGTCACCGCAACAACATTCCTAGGTAATGTAACCGGTAACGCTACTGGATTGAGTGGGTCTCCAAGTATTAATGTTACAAACATTACTGCTTCTGGAACAGTAACTTATGAAGATGTAACTAACGTTGATTCTGTTGGTGTTGTTACAGCAAGAGGTGGATTTGAGATTGGAGCTTCTGGCGTGGGCGGCACGATCACTGCAGTTGGTAATGCAGAATTTGCTGGTATTATGACTGCCACAGAATTTCATGGTGATGCATCAAACCTAACTAATCTCCCTGCAAGTGGTGATTCTAATGATATCACTGCATCATTATTCATCTAATAAATAAAGGAAAAACAGTAAGATGGCGCTTAAAAAGACACAATTATTAGATATTACATCCATCACGGGCATCAACACGGTTGGCATCTTTACCGTGGGAGTGACTCCAACTGCAGGTGGTGTAGGTGTTGCGTCTACTTCCTACATTAAAAACATTATTATGCACAACACTGGCTTAGGAACTGCCAGAGTTTCTGCATATATTAATCCAGCAACATCTCCTGTAGAGACTGGATACGGTATTACAGCACATAGATTTTTAAGACTTGATCTTGCGCCAAACGAAACAGCATTTTTTGAATCAACTTATCCAGTTGTAATGACGAATAGGGATAGTCTTACAGTAGAAATTACAGCACCAGATACTGGTGGAACAGGTATTGGATCAGCAGTAAACTTTATCGTCAACGGCGACACTGATGTTTGATTATGGGTGTAAGATCTCTTGGTAACACAATATCAACATTTAAATATAAGTTTGGAAGAACTGGATTAGAGGCAGTAAGTCCTGCACCACTATTCGTTGGTGCTAGTGGTGCATTTGCTGCGTGGGGAGCAGGTGGTGGTGGTGGTGAGGAAGGATGTTATGGTGGTGGTGGAGGTTGTGCTGTTGGAACTCTTGAATTACCACCAGGAAGTTATACATTTGTTGTAGGATCTGCAGGTGCGTCCCATGATGAGGACACTGCTGGTTTTGGTGGAGCACCCGCAAGAGCTCACAACGGTGGTGGTGGAGGAGGATATAGTGGAATTTTTGCAGGCGATTTGACTCCACATTCCTTTAAAGGATATGATGCTCCTGGTGCTCAAGGTCCAGCTCCCAATCGGGATACAGCACATGCTGCTGCTATTATGTTAGCTGGTGGCGGAGGTGCTTCGGCACAAGAACCATCATCAAATGTTGGTGGTGGTGCTGGTGGTGGAACAAATGGTGATGCTGGAGCAGGTGCTCCCCCTGCTCCTGGTCTTGGTGGTGGAGGCACACAATCTGCCGGAGGTTCTGGAGGAACTGGTGGTGTTATGAATGGTGAAGATGGAGCAAAACTTATAGGTGGATGGGGAGCAGCAAGCGGTGGTCCCGGTAATGGCGGTGGTGGTGGTGGATACTATGGTGGTGGTTCCGGTGGTGCTGCTGGTGGCGATTTCCTTGAAGCTGCTGGTGGTGGATCTGGATATATAAGCACACCATATGGATCTGCTACTCTAACAACAGGAACTCCTGGACTGGGATCGCCAAACGGAGATGCTGCCCTGCCAGGTAGTCCATATTATCCGGGTTCTGCTGGTCAAGGTGGAGCAGGAGATCCAAATAGTGGAGTTACTGCTGGTGCTTTCGTTATAGGTGCATTTTCTGGTACTGGATCAATTGCGGTAACCCCACCAGGAGGATCACCATCACCTATTCCGAGTAGTGGACAAGCATTTAATACTGCTGGAAAATATCTTCTAGTAATATCTTAATAAATATCTAAAAAGTCATAAGATGGGCATTAGATCTACCAACAGTATACAATCATTCTTTGATGATTTTTTTCAAAGTGGTGATCTGGAAGCCGCAGTACCAATATCAGCGCCATTATCAGTAACTGGTGGAAATACTAGTTACGTTTATAATGGGAAGAAAATTCATGTATGGACATCTCCTGGACCATTTGTAGTCACTGGTGGTCCTGATTCTCTTGAATATTTTGTTATTGCTGGTGGCGGTTCAGGTGGTGCTGACATGGGTGGTGGTGGAGGTGGTGGAGGAATGTTGACTGGATCAATAACTCTAACAGGTCCATTCAGCACTACAGTAACAATTGGTCCAGGTGGTACTGCACAAAGCAGAGGATCTGCTACTCCTGATGCTGCAAAAGGAAGTAATAGTGTACTGAACAATCCAGTTTCAACCATAACTGCTTTTGGTGGTGGATTTGGACAAGGTGATAGTGATCCCGATAGTGACTTTGCAGCAGAGGCTAATATAGGTTCAGGTGGTGGTGGATTTGGTCAAGGACACCCTAATGCTGGTGGACCTGCAACAAATTATCCTGGACCAACACAACAAGGAACTCCTGGATATACAACTGTTAGTCCAAACTATGGTGGTGGTGGAGGTGGTGCCGGAGCACCAGCACATACCACAACTGATCCACAACAAGATGGTGGTTATGGTATAGCAATTCCTACAACATTTAGAGATCCATCTAATCCATATGGAGGACCTAGAAACCCATCTCAAACTGCAATCACAGGTAATTTTTACTTTGCCGGTGGTGGTGGAGGTGGCCATCCTTCCCCTGCTGATGCTTGGGGTGGTGGTGGTTCCGATACTGACCCAGCAGCACCTGGAACTACAAATACTGGAGGTGGTGGAGCAGGTGGTCCTGGATCCGGTGGAAATCCAGGTGGTAATGGTGGTTCTGGTATTGTTTTTGTTGCATATACACCTGCTTGATAAATAACTAAAAAAGTAATATGGCACCACTTCGTTCACTAGGAAATTTAACTTCCGCATTTGATGACTTTTATGCGAGAACTGGAAAGGATGCAGCATCAGATCTGACCCCAAATAGTTCAGGTGTAACTGCAACCGGCGGAGCAAAAACAACTGTTGGTGATTATACATATCATTTTATTACTGCAGATAGTCAGAATTTAGCTGTTTCTTCCGTGACTGGACCTGGAGAAATTGAATTTATTGTGGTTGCTGGTGGCGGTGGAGGAGGACTTTCTCAAAATGGTGAAACCCGTAGAGGTGGTGGAGGAGGCGGTGCTGGTGGTTTGATTACTAATTGGCCAGGACATCCGTATTATCCAAGGTGTCCATCTCCAACACAAAATTTAGTAGTAACTGCTCAAACATATACGATAGATATTGGTGGTGGTGGTTCTTCTTCTAGTGGTGGAGATAATACAACTGCCTTTGGATTGACTGCTAATGGTGGTGGTTATGGAGGTAATAATGAGGGTGGAAATGCTACTGCTGGTGGATCTGGTGGTGGTGCAGGTGCAACTGCTAATGCTGGTAGCAATCCTGGAGCATCAAATCCAGATAGTGATTCAACCCGACAAGGGTTTCCAGGTGGAGTAGCAAACAACCCTCCTGGCAACAGAGGTGGTGGTGGAGGTGGTGCTGGTGAAGCCGGACAAGCTTCAAATGGTGTTCCTAGAACCGGTGGTGGTGGACATGGTGTTCCCTTCCCTGGTATCCCAACAGATTATGGAACATCTGGAACAAATCCAGGAAGATATTTCTGCGGTGGTGGATCAGCAGGATCGTTTCCTGCTCCAGGAACAACCAACCCCGGAGGTGAAGGTGGCGGTGGAGATGGAAAAGGTGATGATACTGTCGGCGGTAATGGAACCGCTAACACTGGAGGTGGTGGAGGTGGTGCCGGTGGTGGTCCTCTAAACACAGCTGGTGGATCAGGTGGTTCCGGTATTGTCGTCGTTCGTTATTACACTTGATAAATATCAAAAGAACTGCTATAGTTCTAAATAAATATAAACAGTAAAAATTATAAAACATGGCTCATTTCGCACAACTAGATGGCGATAACATCGTCACTCAAGTCATCGTTGTGAGTAACGATGACACATCCGATTCAAACGGTGTAGAAACTGAAAGTATTGGTGTTGCTTTCTGTCAGAAACTACTTGGTGCTTCTACTAACTGGAAGCAAACTTCTTATAATGGTAATATGAGAGGCAACTATGCAGGTATTGGATATACCTACATGAGTAATGTTGCAACTCTTGGAGTTGGTTCTACTGATGTCTTTATGCCAACAAAACCATATGCATCATGGGGAATTAATGCCACTAATGCAGTATGGGAACCCCCATCAACTCCTGGTGCAGCACCCGCACTGACTGATGCTGAAGTAGCAGCAAATAAGTATTACGTATGGAACGAAAGTAATTATGATGCAGACCCAGCAACAGCATGGGTTCTAACCACACTTGAATAAATCACAAGGAGGGTTCAACCCTCCTTTTTTTATGTCTATAAATAGAAAAAAAGTCTCAGCATAATGACAAGAGCAGTAACACTTGCTGAAATAGCAGATACTAATACATTTATAGTTGATGGTACTAATGATAGAGTAGGTATCGGTAGCACTCTACCTACAGAGAAACTGGATGTTGTTGGTGTTGTTAGTGCCACTAGTTTCTTTGGGTCTGGTGCAAATCTTACCGGAATCACTGCTGGTGCAACTTTAAGTGCTGGATCTGGTGATCAAAGAGTAGTTGTTACCAGTCTTACATCAGGCACCATGACAAGTGCTGCGACAGATGCAGAACTAACATATAATTCTGGAACAAATACTTTAAGTGCAACTACTTTTAGTGGAGCACTAACTGGAAACGTAACTGGTAATGCTAGTGGATCTTCTGGATCATGTACTGGAAACTCTGCAACAGCAACATCTGCTACTACTGCAACCAACGCACAGGGATTAACTGGAACACCTGATATAACAGTAAGAAATATTACTGGTGTTGCCGCAACATTCACTGGTGTTTTAACTTATGAAGATGTAACCAATATTGATTCTATTGGTGTTGTTACAGCACGAGCTGGAGTTCAGGTTGGTTCTGGACAATCTTTTGGCGCTAATGGACCAACAGCAATCTATTATGGTGACGGATCAAACTTAACCGGTATTGCTGCCGGTATTAGCACCACTAAATATTCGCCAACAGCAAATGCTGTAATTAATATTGGATTAAGCACAGCACAACATCATGATCTAACACTAACAGCAGGTATTACAACAATCACTTGTAGTGGTGGCGTTTTTGGCGAATCACATTCACTCGTACTTACTCAACCATCATCAGGTATTGCTACTGTTGGGTTTAGCACATTCTTCTTATTCCCTTCAGGAGCAACACCAAGTATGTCGGAAGGAGGTAGTAAGGTAGATTTAGTTTCATTTGTAGTGAAACAAGTAGGCGCAGGAGGGACACAGTTACTAGCATCTGCTGGTCTCAACTACAACTGAGGAGGATAGATAAATGGGAGTATTAGTAGCAGGTGGATTAACTGGACTTCTTAATCAGTCCAGTGCTCAGGTTATTGATGGCAGTTTGAAGTTTGATAGAGCAAGTAGTAACTATCTAAAAAAGACAATTGGCACCACTGGAAATCAAAAGACTTTTACAATTAGTCTGTGGTTTAAAAAATATCTTAATACTACATCTCAATATCTTTTTACAACAGAGTATACTGGTTCTGGATCTTACTTTGAATTAACTTCAAATGCTGATCAACTTCATGTTTATAATAGTAAATCTACTGAGGTAAATGTTAAATTAAATAGAAGATTTAGAGACACCAGTGGATGGATTAATACAGTAATTGCTATTGATACCACAATAGCATCACCAGCATCTGACAGAGTAAAGATATATGTAAATGGTGAAAGACAAGAATCATTTGCATCTTCTTCTTTTCCTACTGAAAATTATACCTTTGAGTTATCAAATTCCAGAGACTGGTTGATTGGTGCTGCAGAGTTTAGTGGAAGTCATCAGGGATATTTTGATGGACACATCTCTCAGTTTTATTTCATAGACGGCCAAGCACTTGGACCTGAGAATTTTGGATTTACTGACCCACTCACTAATACTTGGAGACCTAAGAAATTTGCTGGGGCTTATGAAATATCTGATACTGATGGTGCTTCTAGCCCTA
>Ga0208298_1000235_pt1 | contig 25613 bp, 16 predicted proteins | sample 14BtaG_FD_184088 | JGI IMG/M metagenome (GOLD analysis project Ga0208298, IMG submission 184088) | Marine viral communities from the Subarctic Pacific Ocean - 14B_ETSP_OMZ_AT15311_CsCl metaG (SPAdes) (version 2) | ecosystem: Environmental > Aquatic > Marine > Oceanic | place: Pacific Ocean... | reverse complement strand
AGAATTCTTTATTTGTATTACTAGGATAGCAAATCAAGTTCTGGTAAGTCTTACTTATGTAATCTTTCTTGTATCCAGAAGGAAGTGTAATCTTATCTTCTAGCTGCCAATCTGCTTTAAGTCCAGCGACATCCGTTCCTCTTCTGTATAGGAATACTGCTCCTGCGTTGTCTAGCAGTGTTCCTTCTTCGTCTCTAAGTTGATGGTTTGGAGAACCTATTGCTATCAAGTCTTTCTTCGTAGCAACGGCTCGTCCGTAATTATCTTCTGCAAGCCTTCCATCAGCTTCTGTTATAGATGGATCTCCGCTAAGATAAGGGTAGTCGCCAATCATCTTAACGCCGCTAAAGTTTATATTATCTGTGCAATCATCTGGACAGCAGTCTCCAACCGTATCGGGACCGCAAGTTCCGTAGCCCCACTCTTGCCAATCTCTAGGTGTTTTTATGGCATCTGTGTTCCCAGTCTTTATATTCAAGGTTGTCATATAAGGAGCGTTAGGAGCAAGACCTTGGATTTTTCTAATGCCGTAATAATTACCGCTATATCCTGCACTCTCGTTGGTATAGGTGTTTGTGGCTCTAAATATACCGCCTTCGTTACACTTTTCTTCTCTCCAAACGGTGTCGTCTGTTATCACCGCTGCGTCTATCGCCTTCCTTGGGCTATCGCCAGTGCATGATCCGTAACCAAACAAATCTACTCCACGTATCTCGTCTGACACGCTAATGCTGGCAACATCATTGTCTTCTAACGAAATTCCAGTTCCATAGTTATTATTAAACCAGAGATAGAACGGCGTATTAAAACCTAAGTAATTAGACGAGTAAAGGTTCATGCTTCCAGTAGAAACAACCTGAGATAAATTATCTCCATACAAGGTTATGTTCATGTTCTGACTGATCGGTAATCTATCCGGTCCAGACAGAGAAAGGTTCATAGACGCATTTCTAAACCTACTCGCAAGCTGCGCGGCTCCTATTATTTGTAAGTCTAACGTTCCAGACTTAGGACCGGGCTCGTTGGCAAAGTTTTGCAGCATGTATACTGGCATAAAGTCACGCACCCCAACAGCACCAGACGCAGCGAAGATGGATAGGGGAAGTACGGGTCCATCTGGTTGTCCCACTTGGTCAGAGTTAAACACAGAAAGAGGAAGTATTCCACTGGCATAATCTTTACCGTAAACAAACATCGGCAACGCCGGTGAATCGTTTCCAGTAAATACCCTTCCGTCTCCAGAAGCAATTAAGTTAAATCCAGATTCTTTAATTAAGTCGTGAGAATCAACAAATAGTTGCAACTGATTTGTAGATATAGGCTCTCCGCTGGCGTAAAGTATAAATCCAGAGTCGCTGATGGTTACTGGGCCTAGAGTCGTCAGGTTAAGAGAATCTGTTTTTCCAGAAGCGCTGAACAGGTGTAGGTCTAGAAGACCGCTGACAGGACTAGGGTCGCCACTCACGTTTATGTTTAATGTGCCAGAATTATGCGTTGCATTTACAAGTGCGTCATCTGCTCTAACATGAGAGGTATGAATATCTATTCTAGAGTCAAAAGCTGGACCAGAAGGATAAACCAAGTCATACTGTAAGAACATATCATCAACATCTGCTGAGAAATACTTTTCTGTAAATTCAGACATTCTAGGTTCGTGGGGGAACAATGCCCAACTTTCAGATTTGTCACAGTAACTACCATAAGTAAACTTGCTGTCAACCCTCATCATGCAGCTAGAAGGCTCAAGGTAATGAATGTCTCTGTTCACAAGACCCCAATTACTTTCAGTAAATGGTTCTACTAGAGGATGTTTAGGTTCTTTAGTTTTTGTATAAAGGCTAACGATGAGTTTAGGGCCAATGCTACCGTCTTCCCAAAGTATATTATTACTTTCACTTTGATGTTCAAGAACAGTTTCTACAACCAGCGATCTTTCTGCAAAGTTATATCCATGAGGAAGGTTTTTACTTACGCGACGATGAGCAGAATAAAAATTGTCAGAAGTGTCACTAAGATGAAGTCTTAGAAAATCATTCTCTATTTGAGTGTGGTATGAGACACCGGAGTCAACAGATTCAGGCAACAGGATGTCTGTATATTGAGAGTATCCAGATCCATGATGATTTATTGTAAAGTTGATTAAGTCTCTGCCGGTTCTTTTTCCTTTAGAGCTACCTAAACTGTCAAACCCAAAGTTAAACGGACAATATTTAAACGCCCCTATATTCCAGTCAGTATCTGTGTTTTCGTTTACATAATCCCAAAGCTTGTAAGAATCATCCGTCGCGCTATCACTAGCATCCCACCAGTGAACTCTATTGTTCTCTAGGAATTTCTGAGCAGTAACCTGTTTCAGTGTTGCGTCAGGATTGGACTCCACAATGTTACCAGAAGAAATACCAAACTCTGCTAAGAACATGTTGAAACCAACACCAGACCCAGTTGAGTTACCAACAACAAGATTGCTAGTATTTGTATCAATATAGAAGCTGTCTGACTGACCTCTCAGTGTTGTCCAGCTAGACTCAAACTCATTGTCTGTATATAGCTTTAATTTGTGCGACCCATCGTCATTGTACGTCATTATAACACTAAGTGGGAACTGATAATCAGAGTACGCCACTGTGTCGTAAACTTCTTTTATTCCCCCAGAGGTTGCGTCTTTGGCTCTTGCTGCAAGATACCCACCAGAGTACGCAAGACAAAACTCCATATCTTGACCAGAATCCCACTTAGAAACAAGAACTCCACTCTCAAATAAGTCGTATCCCACGCCGGAAACATTTGCATCTGGCGTAAACCTAGCATAGATAGAAAGTCCGTTATCGCCCTGAGAGCCGTAGTCTAGGTCTCCAAAGTTAATTGAAGAGTTGTGTCCAGATATTCTAACAACGCTTTTAAATGCGTCTGCTATTTGACCATAAAGTTCATGGTCTTGGAAGTTAGTAGCGCCGTTAGATAAGGCAGTCCAGTCCGTCGTTGTATAGTCGCTTGAGAATCCCGGTAAAGAGTCTGCGAACAGCTCCTTGTTAGAAAATCTCCAACCAATGTTTGTAAATTGATATTCACTATAGGTTGTTGTTAGTGTTCCTTCAAGAGATCCTACTGTTGGAGATATTGTAGTAGAGCTATCTTCAAACAGATAAAATCCAGAAACAAACGGATAGTCTAGCAATGGATTACTAAAACCAAAACTAAACTGATCTACATCGTATGGACCCTGAACAGTACCCTCCATGCCTCTCCATCTTCTAGAATAGTTAGACTTTATACTGGAAGGAGTAGTGTATGCTTGAGGTATTCCAGAGATGTACGATAGGGGGCCATATCCAGATCCAGCGTTAATTATCTGATCGTTAGCCTGTCTAGAGATTGGATAGAACGAACCTTCGGATCTACCATCTTGTATAGCTCTAATAAACTCTCCACCTTGAGAAGATAGGTTGAAAGCGTTTTGAGGGGCGTATCTAACACAAAGATGAATGTTAGCTATAGAAGCTCCAGTAGGCAGTGGGTAAATGTCTAAGTACAGCTTTTCTAAAAGTGTACTTATATTGTATTTTTTAGACCTTCCTAGTTCAACGTCGTCTTCATATACTTTTAATGGTATCTCGTACCATTGGAAATCTGTAGAATTTACCGTAGGGTACTGTGCGACTAGGTAATGGTCTCCACCAGCGTTGTTAGTTGTGGTAGATTCAAAGTATTGATTTTTATCAGAAATAGCTTCTGCGGATATACCCAAATCATCTATATTATTAAAGCCGGATGTAGTAGGAATAGAACCTTGATTTCCAATCACACTTACACTATCTGTAGAGTGATCTACAACTTTTATACCGGAAGTGTTCTGTAGAAATCCGCCCACAGAAGATGTCACATTTAACAAGCAGTCGTCGCTGTATCCCACTACGTCCAGATTATAATCTCTAGAGCCAACAGCTTTCTTGGCTAAAACTTTAAGTGTTATGGAGTCAAAAAGAAAGTACTCTGAATCAATATCTTCTTGTTTTCTTTCTAGACCTGTAAACGCACCAGAGGGGCTAAACCAAATATTATCTCTTTTATTCCTACCTTCGCCAAAGGCGTCGTGAAACGGACCAGAAGTAACTTCGTTCTTACTTTTGATAGAGTGTCCGAATCTGATAGTAAGCTTGCCTGAGTCGGCTACTGGACCCATAGAATCTAAAGTAGCAAAATAATTTTCGTCAACATCTCTTAGGCTTTGTAATAATTCAGCAGAACCTATCGCAGTCTGATTAGAAAGACTAGCGTCTCCATTTGCAGACCAGACACTACTAACACTGGGCCAAACACCTGTGTCATAATCATAAGAAGGAAAGAACGTTGGGTAGAAGCATTTTTCTATTCTTCTTCCTGTATCAACAACTGGCGTCATTAAGTTTATAAAATGCTCTTGATAGTTTGACAACCTACCGCTGCTGCAAATCTCTATTGCTGATATTCTAAGGGCAGGATTTAACTGTTGAATAGAAGTTCTAGTGGTATCCTCTTTAAAGCTTTCGTTGTACCCTAAAGTAAATTCTGATCCAAGATCTTCTGCAAACACATCGAACGACAGAGAAAAGCCGTTAGGAGCATTTCCACTATCTAATACTGGATAGCTGTCTTGCCATCTATAGAATCCTTTTACGTTATTTGTTTTTTCTGATCTAACAACCGTTGTATAGTTTACATCACCGTTAAAGTCTGAGTCTCCAATGAAAACAATATCTTCATATTGTACTATCAGTGTTCCTTGGGGGTCTTCAAGCTTTATGTTGCTAATTGTATATCTTGGAGGAACACCGCAATCAAAAGTGCTGGTGGGTCCAGACAATCTAAATCTAATCAAAGATTCTTCTGGGTCAATCAGAGTGTTAGTAATACCGCACTTATAAGAAAAACTACCTTTGGTGTCTGGAGCAATTAACTGAATATAAGAGTCAGAATCGTCAGAAATCCTAGTGCTATCTGTTTTCCAGTCGCCTTCGTAAACACCTTCGTTTATCTTTGGGAATAATACACTATTGTTTTCAGAACTTGTAAAACCTACATTAGAAATATCGCTTGAGGGATAAAGCTTCTGGACGCAAGAGAGATCAAAGAAATCGCCATTATACTTATCAACAAAACCTGTGGTTAGATCACCTTGGCTTGTGATTTCTTCTGACAGAGAGTATGCGGCGATAGTGTGTCCGTAAATTATACCTTTGCCTTCAAGGTCTTTTTCATTACTTGATGTTAATTGAAGATGAGGAGGTGAATTACTTTCTAAAAATCCTACACCACTAAGCAGTGGAACTTGCACGTTAAAAATAGGAAGAATATTCGGTAGATCGGATAGATAGCAGAATTTAATTTCAGCGTCTATAACGCAATCTTGGTTGCCGCAATCATCTACAGTTTGATTTACACAAAAATCTTTAATTGGCAAGTCTTTATAAGTAGACCTTAGATATTCAAGATGTATAATGCCGTTAGATTCGCCTAAGTAGTCGTAATAATAAGTATCAATAACCTCTAAGGGTACTCTATGAGAAGCCAGCGACCTAACTTGACTTTGCGTAAGAACAGAATCAAAAACTCTAATGTCATCATAGGAGTCGTGTCCTGTTGAAAAATTAAAAAAGGCATCCCTCGGCGGCGTACTCCACTGGATAGGTTCTGAACCAATTAAAACTCCGTTCTCATAAAGATCTATGGAGACGTTCCCTCTAATGGTCAAAACGTAGTGTTGCCACTCGTCCGTTGGTTGACCTAAAGAAAAATAGTAATTACTGTAATTGTATGTACCGAGATTAGTATAGGTCCGGTTAAGAGTAAAACTATTACTAGATGGAGTGTAAAGTAGATAAAATGAATTGTTTACGGCAGTCTCCGAGACTGAAAATATCTTATGGATGGAACCAACAGAAGAGGGTCTTTTATAGAAAAATGAAAAAGACATGTCTCTGGAAGTAGTAATCTGTGAGGACACGGCGGACGATAAGCCAGCCCACCCAGCTTCGTAGTCTGGGGGCAGTAGTGTTGGCTGAATGTGTCTGTAGCCATTCTCGTCCTGACAAGATATCGTAGCGTGTGACCATTCTAAGTAATTAGTGTTAAGATTGTCGTAATCTAACCTGTCTATTGTTTTTGTGTAGTCTATCTTGTATACAGAGTTTGCGTATCTTTTCTCTGGAGGCATGGATTGGAAAAACAGAGTAGAGAAGCCGTCCTTAATGGTAGCGTAATCTATCAAGATGTTAACATATTGGCCGTCATCACTAAACCCAATGCTTTGAATTGGGTAAACATGCGTCTGTTTTTCTGGGCAGTCATATGGATAAACTTGAGAAGCTTTGTTCCAAGTGTAGTATCCATAGTCTAGTTGAACAATCTCATAAACACAAACGGACTCTTGTTGGTAAGCAAGTAGTCTCGTTCCATCCGAACTTAATTCTATTTTTTTTCCTAGATGAAAGTCTGTATTAGCAGGAAGGAGACCCGCCTCTATTGGATCTGGATCTATTGTCACGTTATTAGAAAACTCAGTCCAAGAGCCAGAAATATATCTATAAGTTTGTATCTTACCAGAGTACCTATTTCCCCCCGCCGCATCGTTGTAAGGGTCCACTGCTCCAAACGCTATGGTTGACCCGTCATTACTAATGGAGAGGTCAAAGCTCGCCCCATTATAATTATCGTCAATCAAGTAATAAGACTGATATTGGTTATTGGGGGCAGCAGAAAAACGAAAAACACTAAGTTCTTCATTAAGACGCCATTCAAAAATACCATCAATATCTACATAATCATAAACATTTATGGTGGCTTTACAATTACTTGTATGGCTGTATTCTTTTATGTTTAAAACAACCAACCTTGTGCCGTCACCACTTAAAGATAAGCATTGACCAAAAGCATTTACTCCGTATAGATTATACGTAGCGCCGGAAGTGTTAACAAAAAAGTCCATACTGTCTTTAATCCAGTCTTGACCTACTTTTCTGTAGACAGCTATGCGACCTTTGTAGTATGGGGATATAGAAGATGTTGTCTCAGATACTGCTATTACGTCTCCATCGTTATTGACAGAGACATCTACCCCTAGCAAAGATCCGTTTTCCGTTCCTGTTATTTGATTTTTGTCTATTCTTATGTATTCTTCTTCTGTCTCATCAAAGCTGTACACATGACAAACACCCATGTCGGATTGTCCAAAAGAAATGCTTTCTTTTTGATTACAAAAAACCACAACCTCTCCGTTGTAGTTTATGTCAAGGGTGTAATTTCTTTCATTTTTTGATGTATAATAATTCGCTCTAATATAGTCGATAGACTTATAAAGATTCCATTGATCTCCATGTCTTCTATATAGAATTATCTTTAGGTCATGGGGAGAGTATTGGCTAGAAGCGGACTCTGAAAAAAGAACCGCTAGTGTTTTTCCGTCCCCGCTCATCTTAGAGTTTATAGCTAAGAATCTAGAGTTAAAGTTTAAAACCTCTGGCTCTCTAAGTACGTCTTCCGTAAGATCCGCCTGTTTTGTATAATTAGGATCATAAAGCGAAGGAGAAAGCCAAAAAACTTCATTTCCAATCGCTAAATCTAAAGGTTCTGTCCCCAAGGTTCTTGGGTACTCTATTATAGCTTCCGTTCCGTCGTTGTCTAGGAATTGTTTTTGAAATTCGTCAACTTCGCCATCAATAGTAATATCATATAATGGCCCGCTGCCGATGGCTGTTTTTATTAGTTTTTTTGCAGTACAGACTTTATCTAGCTTGTCTGATGTTAACCTACCCTCACCTAGCAGTTCTTGAGACTGAGAGATAGCAGAAGTTACAGTAGAGTTTAGGCTACCTTCTCCGTTCATTGTAATAGAAATTGACTCGCACGATTTCATTATTAAACAATCCCCTGACGTTGGTCTACGTTTATGTCTCCGACAAAGTTTTGACTAGCCCCACTAATTGTGTTACCAACTATGCCTAAAAGTTCATTCTTTATATCTTCTTTAAGTCTACCCAAGAAGGAGGCTCCTGCTAGGTCTACAGTAACAACCGTTGGGTCTAACTTAACATTTAACTTAAATCCTTGTAGTTTTCCTACAGCCTCGCTAAATAGTTTTGCTGATGTGTCAAAAGACTTAGCCGCTGCGGAAAGAGCCTCTGAGCCAAAAGAGCCTCCCGACTCTGGCCCTGTAGAGCCGCTATGTCTATATACAGTTCCTCCTTGAGACATAGCTGCGGACGGAGTATTTTTGTTGGTGTTCATAGCTCTCAATACTTGAAGGTTATTTCCTCTTTGTACAGCAGATCGGTTTACAACAAACTCTCCGGGTGTCAACATAGCTGGCACGGTATCTGTACCGCGAGGAACAAACATTCCGTTGTTCGCATAAATCATCCCTCCGTTTGCTTTATTTTTAACTTTGTCTACATTGACAATATTTCCTTCTACTTTTACCGACTCTCCTTCTTTTGCTTTAAGCACTCTAGCCTCCGCTTCATATTGAGCGTCGGCAGCCGATTTAGTGGCGTCTATCATGCCGTTTAATTCTTGCGTTTGAGCATTTGCTGAATAAGCATATGCTTCCGCTGCGTCTTGCGACTTTTTCATAGCTGCCGCATGTTTATTAGCATTTTCAGCCGCTTGTTTTTGCGCTGTAGCCAAGAGGTTTGTAGCTTGAGTTGCGCCTGCGGAGCTAATTCCAAACTCAGCACTACCAAGCTGCTCTATCGCTGGCGCTAAAGTTTGCAGTATTGTTGCTTGCTGTTCTATAGCGCTCTTGATTTGATTTTCTTCTGAGGTAGATCCAGTTAATACTCCCACGTTTCTTTGAGAACCAAACCCTCCAAGTCCAGCTTTAGTCGCTGTTCTTTTTTGAGCGTCAGAGAAAGACCCTTCAAGAATGTTGGTTAAAGCTTTGCCAACAGCCTCACCAGAAAACTGTGAGGCAAGACCAGCATCTCCACTAAGCAAAGCGTTTTGAGCAGAAGCAGCAGCTTGCGCTTCGATAAACCCTGACGTGTCACCAGAAACTAATTTTTCAAGCGCGCTTTTTTCTAAAGAATTCTTCTTCCTAACTACAGATAATTCTTCTTGATATAAACTTATTCTTTTCTTAGAAAAAGATATTAAAGCATTTAGTTCTCTGTCTGCGGTTTTTAGTGTCTGACTATCTTCAAACATCTCTCTTCTGTCTCCGCCAGCGCCCCCAGAGGCTACTCCAGAAATCCTGCTTGTAGCACCAGCAACGTTGGATTGGATGCTGCTTATCCTAGCCATAATACCGCCAAAGTCACCGGAAGAACCAACTCCCCCTCTTAGGCTAGATGAAAGCCTTGCTGTTTCAAACCCTCCTTTTTGAGAGCTAGATAAAGAACCTCTCCCTATGCTAGACAAAACTCCAGCAGCTTCTTCTTGAAGGTCTATGGATTTCCGTTGGGCGTTGATCATTTTGTTTTCTGCTTCTGCCCTAGATTTCAAAGTTGTAACCAAGGCTTTTTCAGCACTGTCTATTTTTTCTAATGCTTTTTGTACTCCCTCAAAAGCCTTTGCTCCAGCTTGGTCTAGCTTGTCTAGTATAGCTGAGAAATCGCCAGTTTCTAACTTTAATATTTCTTCTGGACTAAGATTTATTGTTCCAAAAAGATTTTTTATTATCTTTTTTCCTTCGTCATCTAGTCCGTCTAGATTTGATATTTCACTTACTATGGCGTCTTTAACAGAAACTCCACCCAAAGAATCAGAAACCACCTTATCTTGAACTTTACTTAGTGCGTCATTAAATCCAGCACTAGCAGTTCTTAGTGTATTAAAGGTTTTATTTATACGACCTATTGTTGCGCCCGCCACGCCAAACTTATCAAGGGTGTTATTTACCTGTGCTAATGATGTATTAAAGGTTTTTTGGTCTACGGCGGCTCCAGATAGCGCAGCACCAACAATAGAAACAGAAGAACCCAAAGAACTAAAACTTCCGTCTAAAACAGAAACAACCCTGTTCATAGAGACTTCTAGTCCTGCTCCAATTGTTTCTATAGGTCTCAAACCTAAGTTGGCAGCAGCAAAAGCAGCGGTGTTTTCAGCAACAGCTTGTATGTTAGCCTTGTAATTTTTAAGTAGCTTGTTCTGAACTTCTGGGTCTAAAGAAGCAAAGTTTTTCGCTCCTAAGTTTTTAGCCGCCATGTCTGTGAAGTCTTCTAAGCTACCGCCCGCAACAAAAGAAGCTCTTCCTATTTTAATTAAGTGAGGGACTAAGGATAGCATCTCTTTTCTAACAGCTCTAGTCGCTTCTATTTGTTGCTTAGTGGCTGCTGTCACTTTTTCCATAGCGCCATCAACCCTGCTGTCTGCCATCTTTTGCATTACTAAAGCAGTTCCCTTGAGTTGAACGCCAAGAATAGCAAACGGACCAAGAACTGCTGTTTCAGCAAAGTCTTTAGCCTCTGTTCCCCCAAGAGCCTTAGCAGCAAAGTCCGCAGTACGTTTTGCTCCTTTTGCATCGCCCAGCTCTGCTTTGCTCCGAGAAACTACGTCTCCACGCTGTTTCACAACGTCTTTTAGGTTGGTTAGATTTGCCGTGAGCCTTCCGTTATCAAAACCTCCTTGTAAGGTTTCGTCACCAGAAGCCACATCTTTTAAGAACTCGCTTGCTCTTCTTGTGTTTTCTGCCATTTCTTTGGCAGCAAAAGCAGCGGCAGCTTCTGCCTCGGCTCTTTCTTTTATCATCGACGTGGTATCCATGCCAAACCAAACGCCAATGTTATCTCTAAACCAATTAAACATCGCGTCAAGCGCCCCTGTTGCTGCTACAAGTTTGCCAATAACACCAACAGCAATCAGAACACCCCCAATAAGCATACCCCAAGGTCCGCCAAAGGTCGCAATCGCACCTCCAATTCCAGCCAAGCCCGTCGCAACGCTTGTTGCGGCACTGGCATTTTTACTAGCAACCGCAGTCTCTCCGGCTTTAGATACATTTCCTTCTTCAATAGCCTTTTTAGCTTTTAGGTGAACTCCAGTATAAGCATCTATCATTTTCCCTAAACTATAAACCGCTGCGGCAGCATAAGCTGCTCCTTGAACTGCTTTACCCATTCCGCCAAAACTGTCTTTTAGCTCGTTTGCAATCATAACAAGCGCTCCAGCTTGCATCACAACTGGGCCGATAGCGTTTTGCATTGCTCCAAGACCGTCTGTAGCACCCTCTACTTTCGGAATAAACTCCAGTAATGCCTGAGCAGCAAAGAACATTCCAAGTCCCTTTCCTCCCCCTTCTTGCTTTTTACCGCTTTTGTCAAACGCTTCTTTAAGTCTTTTACTAGGAACAATAGTGTCTGCATTTTTGATCGCCTTGCTAGCTTGGCGTCTGCTCATTTTTTTTCCAGTACCATCAGCAGACCTAGCAAGCGATTTAAAGGCACTTTTTAGTTTATTTACCCCACCACTAATTAGGGTTTTAACAGATTGTTTAAACCCAGTGGTAGTAGCTTTGTCGAAGGCGCTTTGTAGCTTTTTATCCGTTTGTCTTACAGCAACTGAAAACTTGTCGAGACCTACATTAATCTTCTGTTTAAGGGTTAACTGTTTTTTCTCAGTCTCTGTCGATTTCTTGCTTTGTTCTGTTTGTTTCTTTTCAGCTACTGTGTCTTCTTCGACTGCGAGACCATGTTCTCTCATTATGTCTTGGATATAAAGATTAGGAGTCCTTGGTTTTTGTTGTTGATACATTCCTTCGCCGCCCGCTGCAAACCTTTGTACCTTAGTACCCCCAACATATCCCCCAGAAGCAAAACCCTGAACGCCATGTTTGTTCATACGATCAAGGTTTGCTTTACCAATCTTAGAAGCGGCCCCTTTATTTATAACAAACTCACCCGGAGTTAGCAGCGCAGGAACAGTATCAGAAGGTGCGGCTCCACCTTTAGCAAATTTATTTTTAGATAAGTCATTCTTTACTTTAGCTCTAATACTTTTTAAGGCAGAAGCAGAAGATGTAGCCTTAGCGTCGGTCTTTATTGACCTCAAGGCAGCTCCGTCTGGACCGAATAAACCTGCGGCGTCTTTAAGTCCTCCAGCAAAGTCAAATATTCTGTTATCATCTGCGTCGTCAGCAATACCTCCACCAACAACCCTAGCTAAACCCGCCTCGTATAGTGACCCCGTGATAGCAGGGAGATTAGGAACGTTGTCGCTTTTATCGGGTTTTGATTTTATAGATTTAGCGAAAATTGATGTTATTTGGTTAACAGCCTCTAGAGCTTTAGGTTTGACGATATCTTTTTTGATCTTAGATGCATCTGACGCATCAACAAATGCAGTTTTAAGGTCGTAGGCAATCTTTTTCCCGTCTACTTCTATCGTCTTTGTACCTTGAGCTGGCGATGTTATCTTCTCTAGGAAAGCTGCTCCATAGGTTTTATTAGAATCTATAGCGCCCTTTTTCTTTCTAGCTTCTCCCTGTGCTTTTCTAGATGCTGCTTGAGTTTCCGCAGAAGTGCCTCCAAAGAAAGAGTCAACGGCAGATTTATCAAAACCAGAAACAAGTTGGCTTCTTTTTAATCCAGAGGCAGCAGCTTCTTCTAAGGTCATACCCTTTGTTTTGTTTGTAGTACCTGTAGCTCCACCTCCAAGGCCAAATTTTTGAATCAGACCTCCAAGCGCAAGTTTTAGAGACATGTCTTTGCCTCTGGTCTTAACATCAAACAGTTTGTCGAGGTCAACCTTCTCTCTCCTAGATTGACCGTCTTTTTCCAACATTAACTGTATTTGACGACGCTGCCTATTCCCGACCTTCATTTTCTGCCCAACGGTTTCTCCGCTAGAAAGAACATCTCCCATTCTCAACTGGTCGGCGCGAACTTTACCTCCACCAGCAAATTTTTGTATAATACCCCCTAAAGCTTTTTTATTTGCAGTATATATCTCTAAATCGGGGAGTTTAATTTTGTCCGATTTCTTTTTATCTGCTGTAAGCGAACTTGTTATAAGCTTGCCTCCAAAGTCCAACTGATCTCTAAGCATTTTATCTGCGTAAGCAGCAGCAGAAACATTAGAGGCGGTTCTTTTAACTTCCGCTAATTTGCCGCTTTTTGTCTTTCCGTCTAAAGCTTCATTGCCGCCAAACCTACTCTTGTTTGTATTATCTATAATCCCTTTGTTAACTAGATATTTTTCAAAATCCACACCTTGCTGAGATACGCTCTTACCTTTCTTGGGTGCTGTATATTTAATAGGCACAACCTTAGCGTTAAACTCTATATTATCATTTTCGGTAAACTGATGTGTACCTCTTTTAAAGGCGGTTGAGTTGTTTTTTTCTCTAGTAACCCCTTGTGTAAAAACTAAGCCTTTATTAGCGGAGCTTAGTCGAGTCACATCTTGCACGTTTTTAGATATTTTACCTCCACTAAAATACTTGTTGTTATTCATTTGAGCAAGAGTGCCAGCGCCCATTTTCGCCACACTGCTCTTGCGTATAACAAACTCTCCCGGTGTAAGCATGGCCGGAACAGTATCTCTGTTGCCAGTTCCCGGAACTAAACCACCAGAATTAAAACCTAGGGTGTTCTTGCTTAACCCTGCTCCAAGACCTTTCCCAAAACCGGCTATTCCTTTTGCTAGTTTTATTCCAGCAAACGCTGTAAGTAGAGGGATTATTGGCTTGAGGGCATCTGCAACACTGATTAAAGCGCTGGCTAAATCCAACGTTGTTTTAACAAAAACTTGAAAACTACCAGTTTGACTTATACTACGAACCAAGGCTAAGAATTCTTCTTTAACCTTTGTTATCTGAACGCCCAAAGCCTTCTGTGCAGTAGCGGCATCTCTTGTTAGACTGTCTCCACCCTCTAACGCTGCCTGTCTAGCTCTTTCAGCCGTCTCAAACTGCTGCAAGAGAGGAATAACTTTACCAATTTGACGGAAACCACCAAGCTGCTCTGCTATTTGAACAAACCTAATGTCCCCTTCTTCTAATCCAGCTAAAGCGTTACTTAATTGCCTAACAGCTTCGTAGGGGCCAACAAACTTACCGTTTAAGTCTGTCAACTCAACACCAAACTCTTTTAAGTATTCAATCGTGGCTGGACGCTGAATACGAGTAAAGATAGTCCTAAGACCCGTAGCAATGCTCTCTGCACTCTCGCGAGTCGTCGCCCTAACACTTGTGAACAAAGCAAGAAGTTCATTTAGATCACCACCAGCCGCTTTAAACACACCACCAGTACGACGAACCGCACTAATCAAGTCACCAGACTCAACAGCAAACTGACCGGCCACAGCATTAATAGCACCAAGCTGTTTCTCTAAAGCTCCAACGCCCTGTCCAAATTGAGCAAGGATAGCAACAGCACCTTCTGCTGTTTTTTCTATATTTTCAAACGTAGGGGCTAAGGTTGTTTTAGCTAACGCATCTAGAGCAGTTTTTAAGTCATTTGCCTGAATACCAGCTTGAGCAAGAATTCTGGTTGTACTAAGAAGCTCTGTACTAGATGTACCTAAAGTTGTAGATAAGCGAGAAATTTCACTAGAAAGGCCCGAAAGCTCCTTCATCGTTTTTCCAGTCACCTGAGAGATCTTAACCATCTCTCTCTCAAAATCAATAGCGTCTTGAGTAGCGTTTGCTAGACTGTTTGTAAACAGACTTACAGCCCTAGAAGCTACGGTGAAAGCAGCAAACCTATTAATAGCAACACCAAAGGTTTTGCCCAGTTTTGCTCCACTAGAATTTAACTGTTCAACCTGCTTATTTAAATTACCTAGCTGTCTTTGAGAAGCGGCTGAATTTTTAACGCTTACATTAACAGAAACGTTGTTAAGTTGTTTTTGGATAGAATCCGCAACTTGACGAACGTTTTTAGGCGCTTGTATTTGTAGCTGGGCGGTAAGTGCAAACTTTGACATGGAATCTCTCTATGGAAAAAACTAATTTGCCTACTAACTTTCCGCTTTTACTGCTGTGGTCTTTCTTGTTTTTTTGCTGGTCGAAGCTTTTTGGTATTCTACTTTTATTTCGTAGTTACCGTTCTCGTCCAACAAGTTTCCGTCTTTGTCTATCCTTTTACCTTCGGAGTCTACATAGAAACCGAACTCGTTTATTCTTCTACCATCTAAATCAACTAGATTTTTATCTTCATTTACGAGGCTGAGATTTTCATCCACTAATTCGTACTTTTTAAGCCATTGATTTTCAGGTAAGACCTCTTCGCTTCTAGGGTCATAATTATACATCAGCTCTGCAATAGCTCCTGCTGCCGTGAAAGCAACCTCATCTGTGCTTTTGCTGTTGTAATCTTCTATACCATTATACACATTTTCGCCGTTTTCATAGTATGTAGAGTTTGCTACTATATAATCAAACCTAGCGTTATCGGCTAGTGATTCTGCGGAGTTTTGCTCCATCATGTTTTTCTTCATGTATAACTCTCTAAGATCAGATCTGAGTTGTCTCATTTTTATAGCTAAATCTTTACCTATAGACAGTGCTACCTTTTTTCTTCTTCCGCTAGAATTAGACGCATTAGCCCCTAAAAACAATTGTTTTTCACACTCTTGTATCTCAAGGATAATATTTTTCTCTTTATCTTTGTGAGAATCTGTCCATATTTTCCTCTCGTCCATTATGACTTCTAATTCTTCTTTTGTTTTTATTCCGTCCTCAATGCACTCAGTCCAAGCTTTCGCTCTGTACCTGTCTGCTCTTTGGACTGTTTTTGCCGTGGGAGTCGTAACGTATATGTTAACCTTCTTTCCGCTTGCAAGCTCTACTACTAATTCTTTTTTATTGTTCATCATTTCCTTCCTTTTTGATAATCACTGGGATTTTAGATGTATATCTTAACCACTTAACATCGTACTGATTTAATTCTGCGTCCACATTTCTAGCTTGGGAATTTCCTTTGTCTAGAACCTCTTCTCTAACATTTTGGTAGATTTCGTACATTACTTTTTGTTCCGGTGTTAACTCTCCTTCGCTAGTCCATAAAAACCCAAAGTGCTTTTCTATAGAGCTTAAAGCTCCTATCATAGTTGTTTGCACCTTCTTTTTCAGAATCTTAGAAAGCCTATCTCTAGACTCACACTTATATTTGTCTTCTTTAACTTTTTTATATTCTGAGTGTTGCCTAATCAGATTGTTGTATTCGTCCATTATCTTTTAAACTTTCCTTTGTGGGCAGCGTTGGTTTCTCTGGTCAGTCTCATTCTCTCGTCTTTTAGGTCGTGCTGTAGAACGCTTCCTTGCGATTTGATTTGTGCTGCTCTTTGTTTTTTAATCATCTGAGATGTCTTAGAATTCATCTCATTAACCCTTTTATGATCTCTTTCTGAGTTTACTGGAATGTAAACTTCTTCTGAATTAGCAACCTTGGGGTTTAATGTATTGTCCATATCTTTCTCCTTTTTCTCTTCTTCTCTTTTTTGTCTTTGTGAAATAAACCATCCGTCTAGCATATCGTCGTCGTTTATAATATCATCAGGAGGGCAATCTAAAGACTCTTGAACGTTATCGTACATTCGAGACCAAACAAGAACGCTTTTCTGGTCTATAGATAATTCTCTGTCAGAATTAGAAAACAGTGAATAGCAACCAGTATCATTCATTAACCAAAGAGATTTCCAAGGATCGTTCCTGCAAATTTCTCTTATCTGAGACTCACTTAGGGTCATAGAAAAATACTCACTACATACATATTCTATAGGAACGGCATCAAAGTCACAAAGGTCAGACCCGTTGTAACAACAAATTCTAAGAAAAGCATGAATTCTATCTATATTCGCAACCCCTTCACAAGTGTTACTAAAATATTTTCTTTTTTTAGAAATAAGTTCCTCTAGCTGTCTTTCTCCTGCTCTAGCGTAAACTTTTAATCTTTGGACTAATTTGAAGTCGTTTGCTGCTTCGTATATTCCAAGTTTACACTTTTCTATATCTTTTTTTAAAATCTCTATCTTTTTTTCTTCCCCCTCTTCCCATAGTTTTCTTTCTATCATCCACCCTAACATCTCTTTCTCTGTCATAAGACCTTTTTCTACAGAAGAAACAAAAGAATCTTCGTAGACTTGGTTTATGTCAAACTCTTGCTCTATAGTGGGGGTTACAACTTTAAGTTTTACACCCCTGTATTTCACATGATAACATCCCGACCTTATCCTAGATACAAAATACTCCCGCTCATGCTGTTCCATTAAGAAACCTCAAGACGGGAGTATGTATGTTCATATTATCCTTTCCTAGTCACCTTACTCGCTATCCTAATAAAGCTATCGCTAAGTGACGATGTTGTTAATCTTATTAAGTACCGAATACACTAGTGCTTGTGTTGTTATAACCCATAACGCCAGTGTCGTTGTGACCAATCTGCTTAACGTCTAAATCGTTAAAGTTAGAGTAACTAAAGCTATTCGTTACGTTTCCTCCGGTAGCGTCTCCACCACCGTATGAGACAGAGGAAAGTCTGTTCTTTGCACCCAGATCGAATACGATCCCTCCGCGAAGTACGACGTAAATGATTTCCTCTCCGGTGTTGTTTCCAGAAGCAATGGTTGCGTGAAGAGAAGGGTCTCCCTCTTCAAAGGCCGCTACAAAGTCACCAGAAGTCGAGATAGCTTCAATTTCACAGCTAACCTCGATAGGGAATCCAGCAGGACGATAGTAAGGAGTTTTCTTTCCAAGCTCAGAAACATCTTCTCTACTAAAGTCAGTACTGATAGACATACTCTGGAGGTGGACTCTGTTCTCTTTTGTTGTGTTGTTGAAACCGTTTCCAACGCCGGTTCCATTGACCCCGTAAATACCTTGAGGAAGAATGGAGTGTTTAATCATAACGTCTTCACGTCTTTGAATACCGCCACTAGGTGCATTGACCGCTCCGTTAGCAAGAGGTGTGTCGGACCCGTCAAATGGATCGACAGCATTTCCACTAATCATAACGTTAGATCCGGTCAACCACTCTTTATTGTTTCCGGCCAATGTTACGGATTCTGTAGCGTTTCCGTCAACAGGAAGGGTGTAGCTAACACTTCCGATATACATGCCTGAGCAGTACACTTCGACCTCTGCATCGCCTCCAGCGCCAGCAACGTTGTTGAACTCTTCTCCAAAGATACCCAATCTAAAGTCGCATCTAGCCTTAGATCTAGCCACTAGACCGCTAGCACTGGTGTCAGTAACCCCAGTAGAAGCGAGTAAGTAGATAAGTGGATAGCCGTCAATAACCTTTTCTAAGGTTACTTCGATCTCTGGCGTTCCTTCGATGTTCTCGAAAATCTCGATCTGACCAAGTTCATAAGCTTGTTCTAGGTTGAAGTTGCTATTAATACCAACGCTTTGCACACCGTGAACCATACCAGAGTGGGCGATATCTTCATAACCCATCCCAACAATTGAAGGAACTTGAGCTGAATATAAAATTCTATTGTTACTGGACATTGTGAGTCTCTCCTTTAAAAAGAAATATTTCTATATTATTATACACAAAATTAAATATTATTTTTGATACCCTCGGTTGTAAACCTAATTACACCCCCAAAGATATCAGAATCTACCATTATCATGTCCTGAACAACAGCTTTAGTGAGTCTAAAGCTCCCTCCTAAGTGTCTTTCTACTAAATCTGGATACCTCAAAGCGCTAGGAACTGGAACTCCGTTATAGTCCAGAGGATAGTCCCCCGCCTGATTTATAGCATTACTATCAAATATTTGAATTGTTTTGTCGCTTTGCATAGAAACTATGTCTACTAATTTGTTTCTTGTTATCTCGTCTTCTGCTATACAATGGAATAAAACATCTGTATAAATCCACTGTCCTCCCCCTAACTGATAAGGTTTTAGTGTTCTTTTTGCTACAACTTCTATTGCTATAGCCGGAAGCTGTAGTCTAGATTCTGGAGGAATATCCCAAGAACCTTTGTCTACGTCAAAAAAGCTGCTAGTAGGCTCATCTGTCCTTACTTGAAGTTCTCTAAGCCAAGGAACACTGTTGGCGTAAACTACGTTTATCCACTTATAACTGTACTCAGCTTGAACTTTAGAGCTTGTTGGTATAGCGGAATCAAATATTATTCTTCCATTATGATGGTCTATCGTGTGAGCATATGTCCCAGTCGAAGTATTAGGATGAAACGTATCGTCTACGTAAACTCCAGAGATACCCGGCTTTTCATTGTTAGAACCTACAGTTGGCTCTGGAGTGTAATCAACTCCGCTCTGCCAAACCCAATTTTTTCTAAACCCTTCCCAGACCTGACCCTTGTCGTACTGGTCGTTTGAAGACAATCTAAGTTTACTATAATCTTCTCCGTTTGGAGCAAGCTCTGATAGGGATACATTAAAATAGTTACCAACGTCTAGTAACGCCCAGTCGAAGTATTCAATTAAATTATCTTGAATGTCATTATTTAGGGTGTATTCAAATACATCAGAGATACCTTTAAGTTTTTGAAAGCTCATTTAAAAACCCCTGTTAGTATATTAGATATTTCCTGTTCTTTCCCAGATAGCGCCCTTGTTATAAAATTGTCGTTAATGCTGCCAGAAAATTTAGGAGGAACTCTAAAAACACCCTTTGGAATCATTCTACCTCCACCAGACCTACCTGCGGAACCTGCTTGGTATCTATATCCGACCACGATGACTTTATCCCCCTGCGTCAAAAGCCAATCAATCCAATGTAGATCTGCTCCCTTTTCTGTCAAAACATGCCCAGAAGATAATCCTAGTATCTCAGAAAACGTTGTAGGTTGACATGTAAACTCTACTCCCCCTGTAAAGTTCTTATCTATTTTTTTAAATTCAATTTGTATAGAACTCACAATAGCATTTACTATGTCTTCTACGGCTTGTTCTGCGGAACCTTGCCTTAATCCAAATTGGGCAGATAGTGAATTAGGAAAACCATCGGCCAATAGGCTTTCTATTTCTGGGCTAGACCTGATCCAACCATTAATAGAGCTTTTTAGTTTATATCTAGCAGTGTTTTTTCTTTTAGATATAATCTCATTTAGAGAAGATATTATTGCTTTGTTTATTTTTTTAAAAGCGTTAATAATTTTCATGATCTGTCCCAGAAACAACCAAAATACCTGTCTTGTTTTAGACCCATAGGAAACGGCTCTCCGACTCTTTTGAATCTCATTTCTTTTAAATCTTTTATGCCTTTATGTACTACTAGTTCTTTAGCTCTAACTATCTTTGGCAAGTCTGTAGCAAAGAAAATAGTCTGAATTCCATTTTCTGGAACTATGATATTTCCGCCAACCTTTGTCCAGTTTTTGCTATCCCAGTAAACTTTTATCTTTATGTCTTCAAACTTTTCTACCTCTTTTATAACTTTGTTATTTCTTCTATAGTTCCCACCTCCGGGTCTTCGATGGGGATTTACAGATCTATTGTCTGGTATGTTATCATAAGAATTAGAAATTTCTTCTACCTTCTCTATAAACACCAACTGACAAGTAACTCCAAATATAGTAAAAGTAGAGTCAACAACGTCGTAGTATTTATCGAATACAGACTGAGGTATAGTGATTGGCATTTAATTAACCTATTTTGTAAGCTAGGTGTCCAGCGAAATTACCGGCAGAATTGTTTACAACTAAGCTCTCGCCAGTTTGTGTTCTGTATATCACCTCGTTGTCGTTAGCAGAAATTCCACCGTTTGCGGCTAATGACATGGGGCCAGTCATTGCGGTATTCGAGGTTCCAGATGAAAACACCTGAAAAGTAGAAGCTGTATCCACAATCGCTGTATAGCTCATCACAGAAATTTGTCTACCTTCAACTCCTGCTACCAATGTTGTTTGACCAACACCCCCACTAATTGCAACAAAAGAAGGGTCTACGCTAAACCTATAGTCACCATCAGTTGGTAAAGAAGAATTAGACAACTGAGCGTCCATAGACTGAGTGTTTCCACTACGATTAGTAAAAGAAACGCCACCAAATTCTTTGAATCCGTTGGAATTTATTACTTTTTGATTTGACATTTTTCTCTCCGAGATATTATTATGTTAATTGAACTTTAACCCAACTTGTACCGTTAGCTATCATCAAGTAGTTATCTCCGGTACTAAAAGCCATAACTCCCGCTTGATCAGCAGATATGTTGTTGTCCGTAAATAAATCAAAAGTTGGGATTGCTAAATTCCCACTATCGTTAATTATTTGGTTTACACCCACAATGTCGTCAAACCTAAGCGGCCTGAAAACTGGATAATCGCTTACACACCCGCAGTCACCAGATGGTCCTGCGAAAACGGTCGCGGGGGGCTGTTTTTTAAATAGAAGTCTTTGATCTACAATTCCACTTAGGGAGAACAAATCGTCTGTTCCTGTTGTTGGGTCAACCTCATTTCTCATAAATGGCTCTAGCTGTCTACCACCAGAATACAAAGCGTTGACACCAGAAAAAAGAATCCCTGAGTCCGCAGTTATAAAACCAGAAGACCTAATTAGAGATACGCCCAAATCCCCTCCAACGTCTATTGCGTATTCAGGGTTTGACTTTTTTATCCCTAGGTTAGTATTAGAGTTATCAAAAACAAAGCCATCGTTATAGCTTAGTGATTGTCTAGAAGACCAAAATGCTACACCACTATTGTCTGGGTCTTGATTTCCGCTAGAGGAAAAAACAGCATATTCACCGGGATAAGTTACATAAACTTCTTTAATGCCAGCAGGAAAGTCTACAATACTATCATTAGAGCTACTGGTAGAAATTGCAAACCTAGAAATTTCTGATTGATTAGATGTTTCGATATAAACACCTGACCCAACCTCATATTTATCTCCGTCAGACGCAGCGTAAAAAACAGATTCGCCAGAAGTATAAACTCCAGAAAAAGAGCTAAACCCAGCAAGTTCACCTTCTAATAAGAAGGGTCCAGTTCCTGTGCTATAGCTTTTCTCTTTTACTCTGTCGCTGAGTTTTATGTTATTAGACATTAAAGACCTAGGTTATAATAAGAGGTGTGACGCCAGATTCAGATCCCGGCTCTAATCCGTAGCAAACTAAATCGTTTATTTTAGCATTAACATTATCGTTATCGTCTGTCTTGACGGTAAAGTGCAAGCTTCTCAAGGCGCTTCCGTCGTCACCCTCTCTGAGAAGTATTCCCACTGAGTTCACATCTATTGTATCATATGTTCCAGATGTTCCTTCTCCATTACTAGTTCCGATTGCAACATAGTTGTTATCCAAAAAAGTACCGCTAGTGAAGGTAACTTTAAATGTGCCTTTGGCTATTCTTTCAAGACTATGCACATTATGGTAAGATCTAATAACTGGATCGTGTGGAGGGGAAGTTCCGCTTCCATCAAAGTTTAACCAAGCTTTTGCAACTCCGTGGAAGCTATCTGTACTAGATTGATCTTTGTTAAACTTGAGATTGCCGGAAGTACCAACAACCACGTCGTCTCCCACAGTTGGGCTATTGTAGACAAACTTAATTCCATTGTCGTTACTGTCGCCATTTACTACACCGGAAGAGTTTATCCACTTGTCCGCAGCGGCAAAATTTCCAGTTAAAGCCCTAGTTCCATTAATTGGAATATATTGAGTATGCGGGTCTGCCGATGTTAATCCAGCTAAATCATTGTGTTGTATCCCTTGTGGGCCAAGCCAAGGATCTGTTTGTACACTTGTGCTGTCTACTGGGCTGTTGGGGAATTTTAAGCCAGATTCAGGGATAAAAAGACCTCCGTCAGAACCAACCTTCTTGGCTCTAACGTCATTAAAAAACGGAAACTCCACATCCGTATCTCCGCTAGCAACAATTCTGTTGATTGAAAAAGCGGTGTCTTCTAGGTTGTGTCTGACATCTTCGGCAGAAATTAAGCCTGCGTTGTTGTCAGCAAGGTCAGAACTGATGCTGGCAATTAAGTCGCCAGAGCTTTTCATTGTAGCCATTAAACTCTCCTGTTAATTAAAATATCCACCTGATCTGTGGTCTATATTGTGTCTTGAAATTAAATGTGAACCCGGTGAATAAGGGCCGAGAATAGCGTGTCCAGCAACACTACTACCAGCTCTATACTCTAAAAGTAAATTTTCATATTTTTGACATAAGTCTTTATAAAGAACTGTCAAGGTTTGAGTAACACCTCTAAGGTCAATAGCAGATGGTCCGTCTTTTATAGAAATAGCATTTCCAGACTCACTACGTATTTCACTACCTATAATTATACACGCACACCTAAGACATGCTAGCGTAACGAAAGCGTCATCTTTAGTGTTTGCGTCTGTAGGATCTGGAGAAAGCTTACAAGATTCTACATTTATGTCGTAATTGTTGTTAAAATCTACATTCATAACCATTAACTGAGAAGCAACCAGTATTGAAGATTCTATTCTGTTGTCACTATATTTATAGGAATCGGGATCTAAATCGTTTACTAAGTGTCTAACAATTGTAGACATTTGACCTTGCCAGCTCATATTTACCTCTATAGATTGCAGTGTACTTGGAATGTGTGAATATCTGTATAAAACGTCCCACTTCCGCCACCAAGGAAAACCTTCCCCTGTAGTTTGTATTTTCCTACTTCGTCTAAATCTCCTGCGACAGCATCGTAGTACATGACTCCCGACACTGAGGTTCCGTCGTCTAGTCTCAGAGCAGACCTGTTTATAATAGTATCGCTGGGTTTTCTAAAGTCTACCTGTAGCGCGGTAGCACCGGAAATGTTAACAAAGTCTGAATCATCTTTCACAGTTAAGAGAAATCTAGTTCCTATGTCGTCTTTATGTATTTCGCTAGCCATTTAGTTTTCCAGGTTAAAATTTACTTGCTGATCTATGTAAATGTCGTATTCTATTTTTTTATCTATACTGACACTAAAAGGTTCCTCTATATTAATATACACGATATCCGAATGTTTTTGCTTAACATGAAGATCTTCAATTAGCTGCTGATCTATTGATATATCGTACTCTACAACTTCGCCATTAAACGTCTGAGTCATTTCCTCTGACGTGGATGGTGGAAACTCGCTATAGCAACTGCCTATAAACATTATACGCTCGGATCTTGTATGTCCACGTTGGTGTTGAGATTAGCAGCCGCTTGCTCTTTTGCTAACTTGATCTCGTAAGCTTTAACGTTTTCTGTTAAAAAATTTCTAACTATCCTATTGCCAAACTGATGGATAGTTTCTGGATTGTCTACTTCTTCTCCGTTAACTGTAATTTTTAACGGTCTCTTGTAGTTTGCCGCCAAGGAAGTTAAAACTCTCTCAACGTCATTATCCGCTATTTCTATTTTAAATTCTGCCATTTTTCTCTCCTTAAATTAAAGTAATCGTAGGATTATACACTATTATGTAATTAATTTATCTATTCAAGGAATAATAAGAACGCAGGATTGCCTGTCTCGCTATCTGTGTATGTTACTATAATTCTAGTCTCTGAGACAGTATTACATCCCATAGCGTCTTCATCTTCTAGTGTAAATGTCCAGTTACCGTTAAAGGTTCCGGGAAAACTACTAGTTATATCATGCGTATCTGTTCTGGCATTTGCTCCACTTTTATCATAAGAGTTAAACATAGTAGTAGTACCGCCAGCAGGATTGGTAACAACACAAGAACTACTGGCCGCATCACCTCCGCAAAACGGATCAGATCCATTTGGATTCCAGTCTATCTCAAGTCTCACGTTAGTAACATCAGCAACAGTCATGCCGGTAACATTTACAGCACTATTTATGTAGTCGTCTGGACCATAATCCGTAGCATTTGTAAAAGTTGTATCTGTCATTATAAATTTTGTCCTACAACAAACCCATCATAATTACCTGCGGAAGTGCAGATAAACCCAAAAACATCTGTCTTGCTTGCCGTTGTTGTTAAAGTGGGAGCAGAGCCTCCAGCCCACTTTATAGTGCTAAACCAAGTTACAGTACGGCTACCTGTCCCGTCTTGCTCTAACCTAATAATAAATCGCTGCCCAGCGTCAGTGTTTGAAAGTGCCAGAGTTCTGTTTCCACCTAAAACCACGGTGTGAAGGTTTGATTCGTCCATATCAAAGGTGATAGTCGTTCCGTCTGTGTTAGTTTTTATTGGGGTTTTAAGACCTTTACTCACAGTAACATTTGAGCCATATTCCGCTAATTTTACTTCACCGTCTGCGTTAGCAGAGATGAGCGGTAGTCCAGTTATATCATTTACAGTAAATATATTACCACTAGAAAGGTTGTCGGTAATTCCAAACAATTGCCCCTGAGAACCCTCAAAAGAAAGGGCGGTCCCAGAGGTAGAAACGCTACCGAAGCTAGAAAGAACCTTCATTGTAACTGGAGTGTCTGTTACTCCAGATCCAGTAAATATCATTTTAGGCATAAAGGTATTATCAGAAGTGACATCTATTTGTTGAAAATTACCACTTCCACCATAAACATTGAATTCCGTACCCGATAGTGTCAGTCCGCTACCCGCAGTATAACTACTTCCGCCCCCACTACCATTGGAGGCAGCCGTCAATCTACCCTGTGCATCAACAGTAATATCTGCGGCTGTATAGCTACCAGCAGTAACGGCTGTATCCGCAAGGTGTGATGCGCCAATGCCATCAGCTTTAACTCTTAAAGAGTCAGAATCTATTTCTATTGTACTATCATCAACAT
>Ga0208298_1000232_pt1 | contig 25788 bp, 45 predicted proteins | sample 14BtaG_FD_184088 | JGI IMG/M metagenome (GOLD analysis project Ga0208298, IMG submission 184088) | Marine viral communities from the Subarctic Pacific Ocean - 14B_ETSP_OMZ_AT15311_CsCl metaG (SPAdes) (version 2) | ecosystem: Environmental > Aquatic > Marine > Oceanic | place: Pacific Ocean... | reverse complement strand
ACTATAATGGAATGAACCTAGAGAGACCTAGACAACAGGGAACTAGACTTACTTTAAGAAACTTTTTAAACGCATCTGATTACGTATAATGAAGAAACACTATAAACCAAAAATAATTAATGTAACTAAGCTGAAATCCTACTTAGAGAGTAAGCCAAAAAATAATAAGAATGAACGACCTAAGAGACACACTACAAGTAGGATTAGCTAACGCATCAGCTATTGGATTTAGCATAACTGAATGCAATCAATATTTAACATTAATATCGTTAATTTTAGCGATACTATTTACTATATATAAATTTATTAAATTTGAAGAAGATAAATAAATGGCTCGTAAAGTTATTTCAAGCACTTCTAAGAGCGTTAGAAGAAAAAGGAAAGGTAGGCATTCAAAGCAAGACAAAAACACTTACAGAGGACAAGGTCGTTAATCTAGTTTTAATTAGAGATACTTTTACAAAAAAGTCAATAATTGGCAAGTTGCACGTAAATGGAGAAATGTTCTGTGATACTTTAGAATTGCCTTATAAAGATAATCAAAGACGTATCTCTAGTATTCCTATCGGAGAATATAATGTAAGGCTTAGATACCCTAGAGAAAGTGGTACAAGAGACTATTTACACCTATTAGTACAAGATGTTCCTAATAGAGACTATATACTATTTCACAAAGGCAATAAAGCAGAAGATTCAAGGGGTTGTATTCTAGTAGGGCAGAAACGTCAACAAGACTTTGTTAGTAATTCATCTTTGGCTATGGATTTACTTATGCAGGAAATTATATATTTGGGGGGGGAAAATATTAAATTAATAATTAAAAATAAATAAAATGAAAAATTACATTCTTACACAACTTCTTACATCTAAGAAGGTATGGTTAGGACTAGCATCTATTGTTATTCCTTTAATTGCAAATGCTTTAAATGTAGATGAAGAATCAGTATCTAAAATTTGGTGGTCATTAATCGCTATGCTAGGTGGACAATCATTCGCAGATTTTGGAAAGTCAAAGAAATAATCGTTATAGATTAAAGCCACATGAGATAGTCGCTTTACAGAAAATGAGAGAGTCTGAAAATCGTAACGTATTAGTTATAGGAGACTTGCACGAACCATTCTGTTTAGACGGCTATCTTGATTGGTGCATAGAACAATACTATGCTTATAAATGCACTGAAGTAGTCTTTATTGGAGACGTAATAGACAACCATTTTTCTAGCTACCATGAAACCTCAGCAGATGGCATGGGTGGTGCAGATGAATTAGAATTTGCTATCAAACGTATTGCAAGATGGAGAAATGCTTTTCCTAAAGCTACTGTAATCATAGGAAACCATGACAGAATTATAATGCGTAAGGCACAGACTAGCTCAATACCTAGCAAATGGATTAAGTCTTATAAAGAAGTATTAGAGACACCAGATTGGAACTTTGTGGAAAGATATGAAGTAGATAATGTACAGTATATACACGGAGAAGGTGGTACGGCTAGGACTAAATGTCGTGCAGATATGATGAATACCGTACAAGGACACCTACATACACAATGTTATACAGAGCATTATGTTGGTAAAAAGTTCAGAGTCTTTGGAACTCAGGTTGGCTGTGGAATTAATCACAAAGCATACGCAATGGCTTATGCAAAGTATGGAAAACGTCCTGCAGTTGGTTGTGCAATAGTCTTAAATAACGGAAAAACACCTCTAAATCTGTTAATGCCTTTATAATTTTAATGTTTTTTTATTTAATCTACTGGATAAGAACCATATTTTTTGTTAAAAAGTTTGTAAAAAAGAGTGTTAATTAAAATATTTGTTTTATATTTGTCATATCAAATTATTAATTAAAACAAAAACTAAAATGGCAAGAATTAAAGACATCAAACAAGCAATCGAAAACAAAGGATTCAAAACATCTTTCATCAAAGCAGAAGACACAAAACATAAAATAAGCAACTTCATTGGATTCACTTCAAACGGAAATGTTTGGTATTGGTTTTGTGAAGACACAATTACACATTCACCATATGCATTTTTTGACCACCGATACAATCAAGGTAATGGAAGTATCATCAGAACATGGAAACAAGAACAAAAAGCACTTGAGCTACTTGAATTAAACTACTAAATAGATTAACTGACGAGACCTCAATGGTCGAAACGCTGTGAAGCGTCTTAATCAAAACTAAAACTAAGATGAAAAAAACAATTAATTTTTATGAGTTCAGCAGATGGTTTCAACAGAACAGACCAGATAAATTTAGCAGAGTAGGTTTACACGGGTTATTTGATTACCTAGAGGAATACGAAGAAAGTACAGGGGAAAGCATTGAGTTTGACCCAATAGCTTTATGTTGTGAATATTCAGAATATGATAACATTGCAGAATTTCATTTAGAATATGACCACGAGGATTATCCTGATATTGATTCAATAATGGATTATACACAAGTAATAGAATTAGGCAACGGAGCATTTATAATACAACAATTTTAATAATTAAAACTAAAACTAAGATGACAAAATTTCGAGTAATAAATCGTACAACAAGACAGGAACATATCTTTAATTCTGAAGAAATAAAAAGATTTTTCAATAAGAATCTAATGTCTGATTATGCAATCAGCTCAATAAAGTATGAAGAAGCAAAAAGATATAATTTCATATCAGATATTGTAGTTGGTGTAGCTGCTGTAACTTTAATTATATGGATAACTAATATCGTACTACAATGGAATTAATGGCAACAGACTTCCATTTCTATGACAATGGTAAATTCAATACTGAAGTTAATTGGGATAGTTTAACTCAATCCTTTAGTAATGATATAAAACAGGTTAGCACTAAGATTAGGGTGTATGGTACAGAAGAACAAATTGATAAAGCACTAGATGATTATATAGAAAATACAGGTTTGAATTTAGATGAAGCTTATGACCTATGTGCAGACCCTGTTGGTTCATTTCATTACAATGCAGATTATAATGTTAGAGTAAATAAAAAGCTAAAGGAACTAAATCAATTATATTTAGAACGAAATAGCAAAGTATTAATTATAAATTTAAGATAATGTCAGAACTAATACATAAAAGAATGAATGATATTAATACATTCCAAGCACACGAAAATGAAGTTTATTTAAGAGGAACAGATGAATATGGTAATGACTTTCAAATTTGTTTTGACTCTTATAACTTTATAGAATGGATAGATGAAGAACAATTAGAATATATAAAACAACAATTAACTAAATACATAAACAAAAAATGAAAACAGAGATTTTGAAGGAAAAGTACATTAAGTACAATTTAACTAAAGATGATGTCTTTAAGCATCAGCACTACATTATTATTACACGTAGTGGCATAGATAAGATACAAGCACTTGAAAGCATACATATTGACTATGATGTTATTAATTGCGAGAAAGACTTTTGTGTAGTTAAAGCAAACGCAAGAAAAGAAGGTACTGCAATACAGACTTTTGGTTCAGCACTTAAAGGTGCAGGATTTAAAGATGGTAATACAAATACTTGGTACGTAATGGAAATGGCAGAGAAACGAGCAATGTCAAGAGCTGTACTAAAACTTACAGGTTTCTATGAACTTGGAGTATTTGGGGAAGATGAAGCAGAAGATTTTAAAAAGAGTAATAATTAAATAAATAAAAAAAATGGAAGTAAAAGGAAAATTAGTTAAGTTTCTAAACATAGAAACAGGAACAAGTAAGTCAGGAAAAGAATGGCAAAAGCAAACAGTTGTTATTGATACAGGTAATGAATTCAACAATTTAGTAGCAGTAAGTGCATTTGGTGATAAAGTTGAACGAATGAATAAATTAGAAGAAGGTACGACAGTAACTATTCTTTGTAATGTTTATTCAAGAGAATACAATGGCAAATATTATCATAATATAGATGGGTACCATTTTGTACAACAAAGTAATAAAACAGATGATAATGTTACTATGGGTACAGATTTTACAGGTACTACACCTGATGATTTACCATTTTAAGATGACAGAAGAATTAAACTTTAAAGCTATATGCGACCTTACTACTAGAGTAGTAGGGTTGCCTAGTGGCTGTTTATCTTTAAAAAATAGAGAAAGGGAATTGCAGACTGCTCGTTCAGTAGCAGGTTATATTGGATTGATTGAAGAAAATATAGACAGGAATGTAATTGCTAAAGTATTAAATAGAGATAGAACAGCTACATATCATTATGAAAGGACTCACGATAAGAACTTTAAGCATTGTAAAATATATAGAAATACTTTTACAAAAGTTTATAAGGAGTACAAAGATATTGATGGACAGAAAGATATATTTATCAATAATAGACAGATGAGAAATCACCTATTGCAAAATAAAGTGATGGAATCTAAAGATTCTGATGTCAAATTAATGGTAGAAAGTGGTAGAGCTAAATGTACTATCCATACTTCATACTTAGATTTTTCTAATCAAATAGAAAATATTAAGTTAGCAATGAATAACTATCATTTTAAAATTGATATAATATAATGGAGAAGCCAAACTATTACGCTATACTGTCAGCAGAGGTTAGATATGATATAAACCTTAAACCAAGCACAAAACTGCTGTACGCAGAGATTACTGCGTTATGCAATATGAATGGTCATTGCTTTGCTACTAATAAATATTTTGCTAATTTATATGGAAAAAGTAAGGGTGCTATTTCAGGTTGGATAAGTGAATTAGTTAAGTATGGTTATATTGAAGTAGAATATACTTATAAGGAAGGTAGTAAAGAAATTGATAATAGGTATATCAAAATTCTTAAGGGGGGTATAACAGAAAACAATAATACCCTATTAAAGAAAACTGTAAAGAGTAATACTACTAATATTAATAATACAAATAATAATAATATATCTAATAGGAAGAATGATTTTGTTTTTGAGGTTTTAACTTTTGATTATGAAGAAAGTATATTAAATGCTTTTATAGATTATTGGACTGAACCAAATAAGTCAAATACAAAAATGAAATTCGAGTTAAACAAAACTTGGAAGACAGGATTAAGATTAAAGACGTGGGTAACTAATCAAAAGAAATGGGATAAACCTAAGCCAAAGGGAACTTCCAAGTTAGATGCTCAAATTAATGAATGGCAAAAAGCAAAGAACTTAATATGAAATTAACAGATTATGAATTAGAAGATGTAAAATCTTGGGATTACCCTGACTTTTGTGATGCATTTATAAGTTATGCAGAAGATGAGAATGGTAAAGAAATGACTGAAGAACAGATACAAAAATGGACAGAAAACAATGAAGAAGAATTTTATGAAATGATATTAAATAATTTAAGATGAAACCACTAAAACAAGAGAATCTACAAGAGCTAACTGAGAAAGTCCTAGACTTAGTAGCAAAGACATCAGTAGAAATAGGACACAGAACACAAGCAGACACCTTAGCAAGTCTTAGTAAGATATTTGCACAAGACTTAATACAAGAGAAAAGATTTGGTAATATGACTTGGAATCAAGTTGTAGATGCTTTTCATCAGGGTGTTAGGTTTGGTAAAGATGAACCATTCTTAAACATCAGAACTTTTTACAAATGGTGTTATGCTCAAAAACAACTTATAGACAATGCATATTATGAAGTGCATACTTTAGGAAAGCCAAAAGGAAAGACCTTATGGTATCAAGAACCACTAAAACTTTTAAAATGAAAAAAACAAATGATGAACGAATTAAAATATTGAGAGACAATATTCCAGAATTTGATATAGCATTACATATTAATAAATCAAATGTAGAAAAATTAGAATGGCATGATGATTTTGTTGACTACATACAAGAACTAAATCCTAATTTATACAATGATGCTTGTGAATATGCAGATAATAAAAAGTTATTATGAAAACAATTAAAATTACATCAGGAGAAGTAAAAAGTCAATCAGATGCTATACTATGGCACTTGAAACAATATGGAAGTATAACGAGTTATGAAGCTATCAAAGAATATGGAGCAACTAGACTTTCAGCTATTATATTTAATCATAGGAAAGAAGGGTATGATATAAGCAGTATGCCTTTAATTAAAAAAACTAGATTTGGTAGGAATACTACAATAGCTAAATATATATATGTAGCACCACCTGCTCAATTAATACAAGAAGTTTTATGGGATTGAAAACTATAAGCAAACTAAAGAAAGAACTTGATAAGTGGTTCAGTTTATTTGTTAGACTTAGAGAAAGTAATAATGAAGGAGTTTGTCAATGCTTTACTTGTGGTAAGGTAGACCACTACAAACGTATGCAGAATGGGCATTTCCAAAGTCGTAGACATAATTCCACAAGGTGGGGAGAAATAAATTGCCAAGTACAATGTCCTGCTTGCAACGTATTTAGATACGGTGAGCAGTATAGATTTGCTCTTAATTTAGATGCTAAATATGGAGAAGGTACTGCTGAAGAATTAGAATTTAACGCAAGACAAATAACTAAATTTACTAGAGCTGATTATGAAGAAAACATAACTTATTACAAATCAGCTGTTCATAACTTAAAAAAAGAAAAAGGAATAGAATAAAAATTTTCTTACATTTGAGCAATGATTGAACCAATCTTTTCAAGCCAAGAACATAAAGCAACATTAGAAGTTTATGTAAAAATGTGTAAGGAGTTTGCAAAAGATGTAAGCAGTAAAAATAAATATTATAACTATTTAGATGTTGTATCAGTAATATTTGAATATCACAATGGTTATGGTGAAGGTGTTAAAGAAAACAACTTTTATGATTGGCTAATGGTAATACCAATTAACTTATCAGTAGCAACAAATGGGTTCTTTGCAGGACTTGAAACACAACGTAACAGAGCAGTAATTAGAGCGTATAAGGTAGTCCTTGAGGAAATGCTTCAGGAAACAGTAGACAGATTAAGTTTATTAGAAACAACAAATGAATAAGATATATCTTGAAATAGCTAAACTAACTGATAAGTTTAGGACAATGTCTTATGGATTAACAAAAGATGAAAACAAGATAAACGAAGCAGTGCAGGAGTTGATGCTCTATTTCCTTCAAATGAACCCCTCAACATTAAAGTCAATATACGATAAAGACGGAGTAGATGGGTTAACAAGATACGGAGCAGTAGCACTAAGAAGGGCATTGACAAGTAAGAGAAGTAATTTTTATTATAAGTATGAAAAGTATTACACACATATTGATAGCTTTAATAACAATGTTTCTTTGTCTAGCAATAATTTTAATTATGAAAATAATAGTATTCATTATAGGGGGTTATCAAACATACCGAATCCTGAAGAAACATTTATTTGGACAAAACTAGAACAGGTGGATAAAGAATTAGATAAGTTAAATTGGTATGATAGGGAATTATTTAAGTTATACTATTATGAAGGTAACACATTAGACTCTTTAGCTACCAAGACTAAGATAAGTAGGAATAGCTTATTTACTACAATAGATAAAGTAAGGGATATACTTAAAAAGGAATTAGATGAATAGATTTTTTGTACCAAATGAAGTATATGAAGATAGAATAGAAATCTGTAAAGGTTGTGCTTACTATTACAAGCCAACAGGTAGCTGCAAAATTTGTATGTGTTTTATGAAAATCAAGGCACGAATTGCTAATCAGAGTTGTCCACAGAAGTATTGGGAGCAGACAGTTGAGGTTATGAAAGCACCTGATGACTTACCACAAGAGATAATAGATGCTATATTAAATATGTGGGAAGACTTAAAGACAGGCAGAGCTAAGAACGTACAAGCTAAAAAATTAATGATAGAAACTTACAATACAATATACAATACAAACTATCAAACTAATACTAATTGTGGTTCTTGTATATCAACTTGCTTTGATGGTATAAAGAAACTATATAAAAAATACAGCCAATGAGTTACCTAGCACACTTAAAAAGAAATAAGATGCACTACTCAAGTAGATGGGTAGTGAAATATAATGAAGACCTAGTAAAAGAAGTAAAGCTTATATACTCTCCTGAAGAATATAGAAAGTTTACTAATGCTAGACCTTTACACACACAAGACGGACTAATTAAAATACTAGAAAATGACAAAGAAAAAAGAACTGATAAATCCTAAGATGTTAATGAGCAAAGAAGAACTAGGAATACCTGACTATTACGTTGGTAAGGTTTTCGGATATGAAGCACGTAGAGTGGTAGAAGACTTTGATTTAAGCTACAACTTGGCAACAGCAGTAAGTTATTTATTACGAAGTAAGAACAAACATAGTGATGGTGGTATACAAGATATAAGAAAAGCTATAAACCACTTACACTTTGAACTAGATAAACTACAATGACATTATATAGTTGCAAATGTGGTAACACACAAGAAATAGGTAAACAAACTATTAGATATAGAGATGGTGGGTGGAAAACAATAGAAGCGAGATGTGAATGTGGTTTATGGATGGAAAGTAAACCTGAAGAAGGATTGCCTTCAATAGTGCGTACTGAACCTACATTAAGTAAAAAACGTGATAAGTTATGGTCAAGAGCAAAAGAAAGATTATTAAATAAATAACAAAAATTTCTATTATATACTATGAAACAACAAGTTAAGATATACAAAATAAAAGGAAACCCTAATAATCCTAGAATTATTAAAAATGATAAATTCAAAAAATTGGTAAGTTCAATACAAGAGTTTCCTGAAATGCTAAAGTTAAGACCAATAGTAGTTGATGAAGATATGATGGTACTAGGTGGCAATATGAGACTTAAAGCAAGTAAGGAAGCAGGACTAAAGGAAGTATGGATAGATATTGCAGAAGGATTAACAGACGAACAAAAGAAAGAGTTTGTAGTAAAAGATAATGTTAACTTTGGTGAATGGGATTGGACTATGTTAGCTAATGAATGGGATTCAACAGAAATAAAAGATTGGGGATTAGATGTATGGCAAAATTTAGATGATAATATTAATAAAATTAACAGAGGTGATGAAAATTCTGAATGGGTAGGTATGCCTGAATTTGAAGCTGCTGAAAATAGTTTAAAAATTATCATACATTTTGAAAATGAAAAAGATAGAGAAGTATTTGCACAAGAACATAAATTAGAATTTACTAAAAAATTATCCACTGCTTGGGCAACACATTATCCTTATGAAGGAAGAAAAGATATGAATTCTTTAAAATATGAATAAGTATCCTGTATATATAGTATCTAAAGGAAGATGGGAAAATCCTATGACAGCTAATCTATTTATAAATGATAATATTGATTTTCAAATATTAGTTGAACCACAGGAATATGATAACTATTGCAAGTCATTAGGAGATAAATATGTAACAAAACTACCTTTTGCAAATTTAGGTGTAGGTAGTTATCCTGCTAGAAACTATGCTTGGGAAGATAGTATTAAGAACGGATTTGATAGGCATTGGGTATTTGATGACAATATAAGATTATTTAGGAGAGCACATAAAGGTAATAGAATTGTTTGTAATGGTAAGAAAGCCATAAAAGCTTTAGAAGAATTTACAGATAGATATGAAAATGTAGGCATAACGGGTTTTAACTATTCTACATTTGTTACACAATCTACTAAAAAACCATTTTGGCTCAATGTTCATGCGTACAGTGCAATGCTAATGAAAAATAATATGCCTTATAGATGGAGATTAAAATATAATGAAGATGTTGATTTATGTTTACAAGTATTAGATAATGGTTTATGTACTTTACTATTTAATGCTTTCTGTGTAGATAAAACATCAACAACAGCTAAAATGAAAGGTGGTAATCAAGATGAGTTATATTTAGGAAATGCTTTTGAGAAAAAGGTTTTGAAAGCAAGGTCCTTAGAAGAAATATGGCCACAATATGCAGAAACAAAAATAGTTTGGAATAGACCGCATCATTATGTAAATTGGAGAAAACACTTTAAGCATGGATTGGTAAGGAGAGAAGATATTGATTGGGAAGATATAAAAAACAAAAAAAATGACTTAAAACTAAAACAAGTTAAAGAAATAAAAAGTAAAACCTTACAAAGATTTTATAAAAATAACAAATGAAAATATTAGTAACAGGGGGAGCAGGATATGTAGGAAGTAATTTAATTAAGCATTTAAAAAAACATACTAATGCTACGATAACTTCACTAGATAATTATTTTACAGGTAAAGAAGCAAATCATATTAAGGGTGTTGAATATATACAAGATTGTAGTTGGGATATACACAAACTGCCAAAACAAGATATAGTATATCATTTTGGAGAATATTCAAGAGTAGTTCCTTCTTTTAAAGATGTCGAATATTTAATGACTAGTAACTTATGGGGAACAACCAGAGTATTAGAACAATGTAGAAAATGGAATGCAAAACTAATATATTCTGCGTCTAGTAGTAAATTTGGTAATAATGAAAACTTAAGTCCTTACTCTTGGGTAAAAGCTAAAATGGTAGAGTTGATTAAAAATTATTCAGAATGGTATAAATTAAAATATGAAGTATGTTATTTTTATAATGTTTATGGTAAGAATCATATATCAGAAGGAGACTATGCAACTGTAATAGGAATATTTGAAAAACAATATAAGGAAGGTAAAGCATTAACTGTTGTAGGCAATGGAAATCAAAGTAGACAATTTACCCATATAGATGATATAGTTAATGCCTTAGATAAAATAAGAAAGCAAGACTATAATAAAGAATGGTATTTAAGTTCAGATAAAGATTATAAGATAATTGATGTTGCTAAAATGTTTACAGATAATATAGAATTTATTCCTGAACGTAAAGGAGAAAGATATAATGCTGTAACTATTCCTAATGATACCAAAAAAATATTGAATTGGGAGATAAAAAATGACTTAAAAACATATATTAATGGAACAAAATAGAACACAAATAGCAAAAAAGCAAATGTTAAAAGCACTAGAGAAAAGTCTAGGGGTTGTAACTACTGCTTTAAAGACAACAGATTTATCAAGAACTAATTTCTATAAATGGCTAAAAGAAGATGAAGAATTTGCTAACAAAGTAAATGATATAGAAAATATTTCAAAGGATTTTATAAAATCAAAATACTATGATTGTGTTAATGACAAGGTCCCATCAGTTGTAATACACGCAGCTAAAACAAAACTAGGTTGGAACGAAACTAATAATATTGATATAACATCAGGCAATAAACCTATTAATATGCCTGTAATAACATTTGTAGAAACTGATACTGAATAAGAAATATAATGCTTTATTTAATTCTGATGCTAGATACTTTATAATAACAGGAGGTAGAGGTTCAGGAAAATCTTTTGCTGTTACAGTATTCCTAACTTTGCTTACAATGACTAAAGGTATTAGGATTCTATTCACAAGATTTACAATGGTATCTGCACACCTATCTATTATACCAGAGTTCTTAGAGAAAATAACATTATTAGGATTTGAAGAAGTATTTAGTATAAATAAAGCAGAGGTATTAAATACAAGTAATCAATCAGACATACTATTTAGAGGTATAAAGACATCATCAGGGAATCAAACTGCAAGACTAAAATCATTACAAGGTATAAGTACTTGGGTGCTTGATGAAGCAGAAGAACTTATCAATGAAGATATATTTGATACAATAGACCTAAGTATTAGAGAAAAAGGAGTACAAAATAGAGTTATACTTATATTAAATCCAACAACTAAAGAGCATTGGATATATAATAGGTTCTTTCAAGACAAAGGTGTAGAAGCTGGTTTTAACGGTATTAAAGACGATGTTTGTTATATTCATAGTACATATCAAGATAACAAAGAAAACCTCTCAGAAAGCTTCCTAGAGCGTATAGAGCACCTAATGCATACTAATTTTAAAAAGTACAAACATAAAATACTTGGTGGTTGGTTAGACAAGGCAGAAGGAGTTGTATTTGATAATTGGGTATTTGGAGACTTTAATCCTAATAATTTACAGACATCTTGTGGAATGGACTTTGGTTTCAGTATAGACCCTGATAGTCTTACAGAAGTAGCTATTGATAAAAAACATAAGAAGATATATGTAAAAGAACATATCTATAAGAATGGTTATAAATCACACGAACTAGCTAAAATAGTTTTAGATAAAGTGGAAAATAAACTAATTATAGCAGATAGTGCAGAGCCAAGATTAATTGAAGACCTAAGGCATTTAGGAGTAAACATTAAACCTGTAAAGAAAGGTACTGTTGAAAGTGGGATAACTCGTATGCAAGACTATCAATTAATAGTTTCACCTGAATCTTCTAATATAGCTAAAGAATTAAATAATTATGTCTATGCAGATAAAGGTAGTAAGTTATATGTCGATAGCTACAATCACGCAATAGATGGTATTAGGTATAATGTAATCTACCATTTAGACAATCCTAATGCAGGTAAATATTACGTTCAATAAAAAAAGGGCAGCATAAAGCATACCCTAATTATTAACTAAAACTTGGCAAATATAACATTTTAAACTAAATATCAACAATTTCTATTATATATATATATGAAGATAAACATTAAGAAGAAGGGAAAAGTAAAAGAGTTCAAGTTAATTAACAAGTGGGAAGACGTAACATTAGAAAAGTGGATAAAACTTGTTGATTATCATAAACTTAGTAAAAGTGAAGAAGCTTTAGAAACTATAAAAGCATTATCTAATATTCCTAAGAAGCTAATAAAGGAATTAGAATTAAATGATATAGCTATTATAATGCGTAAAATTTCTGAGCTACAAAAGAATCAAAATAGTTCTTTAAAAAGGATAATTGAAATAGATGGTAAGAGATATGGGTTTCATCCTAATTTAGACTCTATCACGTTAGGAGAATGGGCTGACTTAGAGACTATGATTAAAATGGATATAGAGAAACAATTACCTGAAATAATGGCTATACTGTATAGACCGATAGTAGAGGAAAAGAATGACATCTATACAATTAAAGCGTATGATGGAGATATAAGAATACGAGCCGAACAGATGAAGCAGATGTCAGCTGAACAAGTGCAAAGTGCATTGGTTTTTTTTTACACTTTCGCCAACGAATCATTGCAGACTTTGCAATCATTTTTGACGGAACGGCTGAAGGAAATGAAGACGCAATAGCAACAGAATCCTTTGCTGATAAGTGGGGGTACTTTGGAATATTTTATAGATTGTGTAATGCAGATATTTCAAAACTAGAACAAATAACAAAGCTTAACCTATTAGAAGCATTTACTTGGTTAAGTTATGAAACAGACTTAGAGTCGCAAAATAAAGTAAAATATGGCAGTAAGCAATAAGACATACAATAACGTAATAAACACTCTATGTAGATTAGGAGAGTATCATAATCAAATATCTACTGTATCAGTTGGAGACATCTATGATATTAACTTAGAGAAGATGGAGAAGTTTCCTTTATTACACATTAATCCTTTAAACGTATCAACAGGAGATAGTGAGTTAGTATATAACTTTCAAATCTTTATTATGGATATGGTAAGCGAAAAGAAAGATTGGAAGACTGAACAACAAAAATTGCTTACTAAATTAGTAAACACTAAGAACAATGAGCAAGAAGTATGGAATCAGACTTTAGAAATAGCTACTGACTTTATAGGTATGTTAAGACATAGTTCAAGGCAATCACTTGAAGGGGTTAATGATATTAATGCACCAATATACTTTACACAAGACCAATTCACAATAGAACCATTTCAAGAAAGATTTGATAATCTCTGTTGTGGTTGGGTTTTTCAGATAGGTGTTAAAGTAATGAATGACTTTCAGACTTGTGATATACCTGTATTAAATCAAGGTGCAGGTTACTAATGTTTAAATTTAAGATATGGAAAATAGAGATACAATTAATACCACCAAAAATAAAAATAAGACTATGAACTATGATGATGTATTAGAAAAGCTAGAAGATATAAGTATTAACTTAGAAAGTTATAGTGACTATCCTGCTTCAGCTAGTAACAATGCTAAGAAAGCAATTAAGTATAAGGAAGAAAATGGTAGTAGTTGTGGTACTAGGGTAGGTTGGACAAGAGCAAGACAATTAGCAGATAAGAAAAAGATAAGTAGAGATACAATAGCACGTATGGCTTCATTTAAAAGACATCAACAACATAAAAATGTACCTTACTCAGAAGGGTGTGGTGGTTTAATGTGGGATGCTTGGGGTGGTGCTTCAGGTATAAATTGGGCAATTAATAAATTAAAACAAATAGATAAAAAATAAAATTATGGCAGATTTAGTAACAACATTATCAGAATCAGTAACCTTGAATGGTTCACTAAGAGGTTCTACAAACTCAGTAACTACAACAGGAATCAATGATGTATTTGAAAGAATAGTATTATGTACACAAGGACAACAGACAACAGTATGTTCTTTTGCAGCAAGTCCTTATACTTCAGTAGGTGCTATTGATGTAGATAGAACAAAGTATTTTAGAATAACTAATTTAAGTACAACAGAGAATATAGAAGTAGCTTTTGTTGGTACATCAAATTTATATACTGTATTAGTAACTCCAGGCAATTCTCACGTTTTAAGTAAAGCTGAAGCAGTCCTTATAGGAGAAACAGGTACAACACCATCATTTCCTACTTTAGAAAATCTTTCTAAGGTAACAGTAGAAACTGCAAGTACAACAGATGCTAGAGTAGAAGTATTTGTAGGTTTAGAGTAATGAAGACTGACAATATAGAAAAGTATTTAAACAGCTTTGGTAAGCAAGTAGTCAATAGAGCTAAGGGTAATCTACAAAAAGCAGGTAAAGGTGGAAACTTAGAAAACTCTATAACTTTCAAAGTAATTACTGATGCTGATGGTTTCTCAGTACAATTCTATATGAATAGCTATGGTACATTTGTAGACAAAGGTGTATCAGGTAATAAACAAAAAAGAACTTTTAAAGACTACAAAGGTCAAACAATATCAAGTCCTTATAAATATACTAATAAACAACCACCTCCAGGAATATTAGCTAAATGGATAAAGAAGAAAGGAATTAAAGGTAGAGATAAAAAAACAGGAAGATTTATTAGCAATATGTCTTTAGCTTTTATAATGGGTAGAGCAATTAAAAGAGATGGAATACAAGGTATAAGTTTCTTTCAAAAACCTTTAGGATTAGGTTTAAAACAATTTGGTAAAGACTTATTAGGTAATTTAAAAGAAGATATAATAGAAGGATTAACAACAATAAAATAATGGCAGCATCAATAATAGAACAACATCCAAAATTTAATACACTACCAGCAGGACAAGATATTATTTTCGTAGTATCTAATAATACAGCAGTAGCAAATGAAACTAAAGTAAAATTTGGTGTAGAGGTACACATAAGTAATACAACACCACCAAACGTATCAACTGCTAATGACCTTATAGGTGTATTCAAAGCAACCCCTAACAATGCAGGTGTAGGTATATTTGATTTAAGAAATATAGTAGAGAATTATGTTAAACCTGACAATATGGGTGCTTTAGGGAGTCAATATAAAACAACAACTACAACAGTAGATGACAGACATCCATTGCATATTATAGATTCTTTTAGTTTAAGCAATAATTCATTTAGATATATGGTTTTACAATTCTTTGTAGAGTATTTAAACACAACAACTAACGTAGTAGAAAGAGCAGCAGGTACATCAGTAAATTCAGACTTATATCAAATATTCAACGGCTACTTAAAATATTCAGATGAATTAGAAATGTCTAGTAGTACATCAGCTAACTTTGGTTTTGATATGCAACCATTTAGACCTAAAAGTACACAAGGTAAATTCTTGACTAATGCTCCTGCAACTTTATATTCTAATATTAATGACTATGGTACTTTATCATTTTTAGCTGATAGCGTTTTAGCAGATGAAATAACAAGTGTAAGATTTGAATATTTTGCATCAGATGGAACTTTATTAGGAGGAGAATCAGTAGATAAGACAGTAGCTAATGGTGCTTATGCTAGTTGGTCAGCAAGTGCAGAGAATCTATTAGTACACGTTGGGTGTTATCCCGGCAACTTACAGAATTGGTCTACTACTTTTAAAGGACTAATAACAGCAGGTACAATACAAGGTGGGTATTATACAGTTAAACTAGCAGGAGTAGGACCTAAGACACAAGATTACACTATAAACTTAAATTGTCCTAATTTAAAAGGATATGAAAGTGTTAGACTCTGTTGGTTAAATCAATGGGGTGTATGGGATTACTACACATTCACTCAGAAATCTATAAGAAGCACAACAACAAAAGGTTCTACATATAATCAACTAGAAGGAACTTGGAATCAAAGTAAATACAGGATAGACAGTTTTAAAGGTGGTAAGAAAGCTTTTAGAGTAAATGCCACAGAAAAGATAACAATGAATACAGAATTTGTTACTGAAGCAGATACAGTAGTCTTTGAGGAGCTTATAAATAGTCCTGAAGTATATCTATTAGAAGGTTATAGAGTAGAGATTACAAACGCAGCTTTAAATCAATATGTAACACCTGTAAGACTTACAACATCTAGCTTTACAAGAAAGACAATAGCTAATGACAAACTAATGCAGTACACTTTTGAAGTAGAAAAGAGTAAAACACTAAGAACACAATCAGTCTAATGAGCATACAACTTATAATATATCCTCAATTTTATGATGGTACTAATCCAATAAGTGCTAACTTCACTCAATTTGTTGTAGATGGAATTAACTTTAATACAGTTAATACTTCTAATTCACAAGTAAATGTTACAGGTAATTTAGTACCGACAGCTATAAATACTGTATCTCCTATGACATTAAACACTTGGTATAGATTTAGTCCAAATGCAAATTTTGTTTCAGAATCTTCAGGAGATTTAGGAATGGTATTAGGTGTAGGTATAATGCAGAAATTATCAAATCTGATTGTGGGTGTAACTTATGATATAATTTTAGACGCATCAGTTAACGCATCAGGTATAAATTTTTATCAATATAATGGTAACCTAATACAAAGCACATCAGTATTGATAGGAACAGGTTTACAATCTGTATCTTTTACTGCTTCTTCTACTGATGATATAATTGCAATACAATCAATAGGCGTATCACAAATATCAAGTATATCAGTACAGCAGTCTGTACAATCTCCTAGTGGTGCTATACAATTATTAGGAAATGGACAACTAATAGTAGACCTTTATGAAGATGAAGATATACCATTGACTTTAAGTGTTGACGAATTTAAAAATGTAGCTGAACAAGTACAGTCTTATTCTAAAGCATTTAACTTACCAGCAACTAAAAGAAATAATCAAATTTTCGATAACATATTTGAAGTAACAAGAAACACTAATAGCTTTGTATTTAATCCTTATGTTAAAACTCAATGTGAATTAAAGCAAGATGGTTTTATTTTATTTCAAGGATATTTAAGACTTATAGACATACAAGATAAATTAGGAGAAATAAGCTATAATGTAAATCTATATTCTGAAGCTATTGCATTAGCTGACTTATTAGAAAACAAAACTTTTAATGATATAGATTTTACAGAAATTGTACACGCATATAATAAGACTAATATTAAAGCTAGTTGGAGTACAGGGGTAACATACACAAATCCAAGTACATCAGGTTTTAGAACTATTGATACAGTTAAATATCCTTTTGTAGATTGGAATCATCAAATACTAATTGCAAATGGCGCTTTTAATAATGCAACCCCTGACAATCCTGAATTAACTTCATTAGAACAAGCATTCAGACCTTTTTTAAATATAAAGTATTTAATAGATAGAATATTTGATGCAACACCATTTAGCTTTACAAGTGATTTTTTTGATACTGCTGATTTTAAAAAGTTATATATGGACTTTAACTTTGGAGGTAATGAAATACCTGTTTCATTAAATGAATATGCTGGAACTTGGAATTATGGACCTTTAGTTGCTTCTAATATTGGCAATGGTTCGTTTAAAGAATTAAGATTAATACCTTTTGGAGTAACAGGTGGACAACCATCATCAACAGTTCCACCTAATTATGATACATTAACATATATTATAACAGCTACAACTGACAATGAATATTATGATATAAATTATACATATAGACTTAAAAATACAGCAGGTACACCTTCATCAGTTAGTTGTAGATGGTTACATACAACAGCAGGGGGTGTAACAATACCTATTAATTTACAGACAATAGCAATTTCATCAAATGCTACATACACAGGCAACTTACAAGTAACTTTAAATACAGGAGATACTTTGTCAGCTCAATTTAATGCAAGTGCTATAATTGAGCAAAATGAAATTGTTTCTAGTTCAGCAGTTTTTACAGTATCTAATATTTCAGTTAATACTGCAACTTTAAATACATTAAGAGGAGAAGTAGGACAATGGGAATTTTTAAAAGGTATAATGACTATGTTTAATTTAGTTTCTATTCCTGATAAGGATAATATAAACAATATCATCATAGAACCTTATAATGAAGTATTTTTAAATAATAGTGATAGTGAACAATTAGATTGGACAGAAAAAATAGATGTTTCAGAAATGAAACTTATACCTTTAACTGATTTAAACAAGAATACTATTTTTAAATTTGTAGAAGATGATGAAGACTATGCTTTTAATGTTTATAGAAATTCTTTATCAGGTTTTTTATATGGTAGTAAAAGATATGATGCATCAGCATTTACAATATTAGATGGAACAAAAGAAATTATAGCAGAACCTTTTGCAGCAACTGTACCTAAACCTTTAATGTCTCAGTTTTATGATTTTATAACTCCATCTATATATTCTTATAATGCAGATGATGGTACTTCTGATGGCTTTAATAATAGTCCTAGAATAATGTTTAACAATGGAATTAAATCAGCTTCAGCAGGAACTTTTACAAGTTGTACCTATTACATACCTTCACAGAATGGAGTATCTTCTGAAAATGCAACTGAATTTTTACAATTTAGTCATTTAACAGATGTACCAACTATAACAAGTACACCTCCTTTAGTAACAGACACTAAAGATTTTCATTTTGGAGAATGTCAGCTTGTGCAACCTATTGGTAATGCTACTACTAATAATCTATTTAATACTTATTGGCTACCTTATTTCAACGAGTTATATAATCCTGATACAAGAACTATGACTTTAAAAGTAAACTTAAAAGCTGGAGATATAAACACTTTTAAATTTTATGATACTGTAATTATTAAAAATAGAGAATTTAGAGTAAACAAAATAGACTACAAACCAAACGACTTAGCAACAGTTGAATTTATACTTATACCATAATGACAAGAACACTAATTCCTTTTATTTCTGATTATCCTGTAAAACCTAATTCAATTAATGGAATAGGTATAGTTACGTTTACTGATGGTACTAATGATATAACTCCTAACCAACAGCAATGTGAAGCGTATGGCTATACTTATGATATAGCAACAGGAACTTGTAAAGCTTATACATACAATAATAATTTAGGGAGAAATCTATTTAATGAAAATAACAATGTACAAGGTTCAAGAAATGTAACAGAAACAGGTACTAATAATACCTACATAATGGGAGAAAGTAATAAAGTAAAAGGTTTGTCAAGAAACAACATTATAGTAGGAAGTAATAATGAAATAGCTAATGGTGTTAATAATTCTAGTGTCTATGGTACTAAAGGAGAGGTTACAGCGACTAATTCAATAGTTTTAGGAGGTAATGCTCCAACAGACAATTTAGCTGAGAGACAGAGTATTCAATTAATGTATGGAGTACAGACAACAGCAGGAAGTACAGTAGATTCATACTTAAATAACATTACAGATAACTATTTTACTATTCCTGAGAATACTGCTATGTATTTTCACGCAGATGTTTTAGCAGTAAGAGTAGGTGGCACAGGAACAGGTAATGCTGGAGACTTTTTAAGTTGGGTAGAAAGAGGAGTAGTTATTAATAAGTCAGGAACATTAAGCATAGAAAGAGAAAGAGATACTATTAAGGGTTCAGGTAATCATACAAATTGGAGACCAACAGCTACATTTAATGGTACTGATTTTATAATAGAAGTAAGAGGAGCAACAGATACAACAATAGAATGGGCAAGTAATATAACATTTACACAAATTAAAACAGGAGTAGCACTTTAAAAATAAAGATATGGCAGATAAGGAAGTATTAGAGATGGAAATCAAAAGTAACACTAAATCTGTTACTAAAGATGTTAAAAATTTAGATAAAGCTACTGATAAAGCTTCAGGTGGGTTTAAAGGAATGGGTACTGCTATAAAAGGAGTAGGTACTGCATTAAAAGCAGCAGGTATTGGATTAGTAGTAGCACTTTTAGCTAAGCTTGGAGAAGTCTTTATGAAGAATCAAAAAGTAGTTGATGCTTTTAACACAACTATGGTTGCATTAGAGATAGCATTTAATGATTTATTTAGTTTTATATCTGATAACGTAGGAGTAATAACAGGGTTTTTTAAAGACTTATTTGAAAATCCTAAAGAAAAAATTATAGAATTAGGAAATGCTATTAAAGAAGGTCTTGTAGATAGATTTAATCAAGCATTGGAAGTATTTGGATTAGTAGCTAAATCATTTGGACAATTAATCAAAGGAGAATTTAGTGCAGCATTTGATACTATAAAAGAAGCTGGTAAACAAACTGTTGATGTATTTACAGGTGTTGATAATAGTTATGAAGAAGTAGCAAAAACTATAACAGACTATACTAAAAAAACAATAAAACAAGCTAAAGCAATAGTTGCAACGACTAAAGCAGCAGAATTAGCAGCAGTAAAATTTGCTAAATTAAATGCTCAGTATTTAAAAGACGCAGAGATACAAAGACAAATAAGAGATGATGAAACTAAAACTTTTGAAGAAAGAATAGAAGCCAATCAGAAGTTAGATAAAATATTAGCAGAGCAACAAAAAGCACAGAAAGCACAAATACAATTACAGATTGATGCAGCACAAGCTCAATACAATTTAAATGCAAGTCAAGAAAATTTAATAGCATTACAACAAGAAGAAGTTGCTATGTTAGAGCTTGAAGAAACTATAACAGGACAACTATCTGAGCAAAAGACTAATCAGGTAGCATTAGAAAAAGAATTACTAGAAACTCAAAACGAATTAAGAGTTGCAGGACTTTCAGGAATAGAAAGAGAATTAGAAGAATTACAAAACTCTTATGATTTAAAGCTAGAAATGGCACGAAAAGCAGGAGTTGATTCTACTGAAATTACGAAACAATTTGAAGATGAAAAACAAGCTATAATAAAAGCAGCTGCAGATGAAGAAGAAGCACAAGCTAAAAAAGTAGCTGATGAAAAAATAGCATTAGAAGAAGCAGTTAAAAATGCTAAATTAAATATAGCAGGACAAACTTTAGGTTTGATAGGAGAAATTGCAGGAGAAGGAACTAAGGTAGCAAAAGCAGCAGCAGTAGCACAAGCAACAATATCAGGTGTACAAGGTGTACAAAATGCCTTTACGACTGCATCAGCGTCTCCAATAACATCAGTATTTCCAGCTTATCCATTTATTCAGGCAGGATTAGCAGGTGCTTTTTCAGCAATGCAAATACAAAAAATAATGAGTGGAGGTAAAGCTGATAGTAGTGGTGGTGGAGGTGGAGGTATGGAAGCTCAAACTCCTGCTCCTCAAATGATGTCAGGAGCATTTCAATTAGGTGGTGGAATGGAACCTGAACCAACTAGAGCATACGTAGTTACAGATGAAATGACTAATAGTCAAAACCAATTAGCTAATATAAGACGTAGAGCTACAATTTAAAAATCAAATATTTTAATTAAAAATCCATTATATATTATGAAAGCAACTAAAATAGTAGAACTAATTATTCAAGACGATAATCAAGAATTAGCTATTGATGCTATAAGTTTGGTTACGAGTCCTGCAATAGAACAAGACTTTGTATTTTTTGGTAAAGAGAAAAACAACTTGACATTTGCAAAGGTAGATAAAGAAAAACGTATGTTAATTTCACCTGCTTTAATTCCTAACAAGCAAATATTTAGACACGACCCAAATACAGACTCAGATTACTATGTTTATTTTAGTCCTGATACGGTAAGAAAAGCTAGTGAACTTTATTTAAAACATAACAATCATCACAAAGCTACGTATCAACATCAAGATAGAGTTTCAGGAGTTCTAACTATTGAGTCTTGGATTAAGGAAGGTGATATGGATAAGTCTAAGATGTATGGTTATGACCTTCCTAACGGCACTTGGTTCGTCAAAATGAAGATAGAGAACGAAGAACTTTGGCAAAAGATAAAAGCAGGGGAGCTTAAGGGTTTAAGTATAGAAGGTTATTTTACAGATAAATTTGAATCTATGCAAAAACAAAAGCCAACAGACCAACAAATACTAGAAGCATTGAATGAAATAATTAACGAAAATCAAATAAAGTCAAAATAAATCTATTATATTAAAAAAGAAACTATGGACATTAAAGAACAAATATTAGTAGCACTTGGTTTAAACAAAACTGAAGAACCAATTACATTAGAGTGGCAAGCGAAGTCAGAAGACGGAACTATTTTCGTTTCAACTGCAGAGGAGTTAGAAGCAGGAGTAGATATTTCTGTACTCACAGAGGACGGAACGACTATCCTTTTACCTATCGGTACTTACAAGACTGCTGAAGGGGTTAGCTTTAGAGTTGAGGAAGAAGGTGTAGTAGCAGAAGTTATGGAGTCTGAGACTGAAGAAGAAGTAGAAGCTACTAAAGAAAAAGAAGAAATGGCTGAAAAAGAAGAAGAAGAATATGCAGAAGTAGGAGATTGGGAAGGTATGGAGAAAAGAATACAGAACCTAGAAGACGCAGTAGCAAGACTAAAAGAAGATAAAGATGGGGGAGATGATGAGGTTGAAGAATTAGCTGAAGAAGTAGAAGAACCATCTACTAATCCTAAATCTATCAAAACAACTGAAGTAGTTGAATTTTCAGCAGAAGAAGAATTAGAAAATTTAAAATCTGAAAATGAAAAACTAAAAACTGAATTAGCAAAATTACCTGCTGATTCACCAATTAATACAAATAAATTTAGCTCAGAAAAGACAAATGTTGTAAAACAAGATTTAAGCAAAATGTCAAGACGAGAAAGATTTTTACATAACTTACACAATTAATAATTAAAAAATAAATAAAAATGGCATTATCAACAAACAGCAATTATGCTGGAAAGGCAGCAGGATTTTACATCTCAGCAGCTTTAAAACAATCAAATTCTATGGAGTTTTTGACTATGATAGAAAATATCAAGTACAAAAGTAACATACAGAGAATGGCAGCATCAGCAATGATTCAAGATGCAACGTGTAACTTTCATGAAGGAGGAACATTAGCATTGAGCGAACAAATTCTTACGCCTAAGAATCTACAAATCAATACGGATATTTGCAAGAGCACGCTTTTGGATTCGTGGGAAGCGTTACAAATGAGAGCAGGAGCAGGCGCACCACCTCCAGCATCTTTTGATGACTATGTAATTTCTTACTTAGGTGAGATTATTGCAGATGGTACAGAAACTTCTATATGGTCAGGAGCTGATGGAACAGCAGGACAATTTGAAGGATTCTTAACAGCTACAACAGGAGCATTTGCAGTAGATGGAAATGTAGTAGCAGTAGCAAACGCAGGTGGAGCAGGAACAGCTTATACAGCAGCTAATATTATAGCTAATTTAGGTGCAGCAGTAGCAGCAATTCCAACAGCAGTATATGCTAAAGAAGATTTATACTTATACGTAAGTCCTAAGTCTTGGAGATTATATATGACTGCAATATCAGCTTTAACTAACTTCCCTTTTGCAAATATGTCAGAAGATTACACTAAAATCTTTGAAGGAGTTAGATTAGCAGTTTGTCAAGGAATGGCAGATGACCAAATCGTAGCAGCACAAAAATCAAACTTATTCTTCGGCACTGACTTAGTTTCGGATGCTACAAGAATTAATATGATGGACATGGCTAACTTAGACGGAAGTGACAATATTAGAGTAGTAGCAAGATACTCAGGTGGTGTACAAGTAGGAGTTGGAGCTGACGTTGTATTGGTATCGTAATAACACAAATAACGGGAGAGTGTAAAAGCTCTCCCTTAACTTAAAAATAATAAAAAATGGCTTGTACAGCAATTACAAAAGGAAGAGGACTTGACTGCAATAGAATTAGTGGAGGTGTAAAGTACATCTATTTTTCAGTATATGATGAAGCTATAACATACGCTTATGATGGCACAAATCCATTGGAAATAGATATTATTGATTTTAATAATACTTCTATATATAGATATGCAATGCCTTTAGGTGTTTCTTCTGTAACAGATACTATTGTAGGTTCTAGAGAAAACGGAACATACTATCAAACACCTTCAGTTAATATTATATTAAATAAACTCTCAAAAGAGGACCAAAATCAAATTAAATTATTAGCACAGAGTAGAGTTAGAATTTTTGCACAATTAAATCAGCAATTAGCAGGTGGAAATGACGTTATTATAGCTTTAGGTATGTCAAACGGATTAGAACTTAATGCAGGTACTATGGATAGTGGTGCAGCATTTGGAGATAGAAATGGTTACACTTTAACATTTGACGGAATGGAGCCAATTCCATTTGCAATGTTAGAAAACTATGGAACAGAGCCATTTGATAATGCAGGATTTACACAATTAACATCAATCGTAACATCTTAATTAGTAGTTTTCATATATTTCTTAGAGGAGAGTAGCTTAATTGTTACTCTTTTCTTTTTTAAAGCAAATAAATTCATTTAATTTCTATTATATAGTATGATACAAGCGATAACAGAGACTAATCTAGCAACTTTCTTACAAACTGAAGATAATCGTATCAATACTTTAGTAGCTTCATCACAGATAAGACATTTAGTAAAGTTTACTAATGATATGGATAAGTCAGTTCAATATGCTTACGGAACTACTGAGACTATATTTCCAAGATATACAGAATTTACTTTTACATACAATGCAATTCCTTATGAATATTCAGGTAGAATCAACTTTTTACCTGCAGGATATTGGAAATATGAAGTTTACGAAGTTAGTTGGGTAGGTACAGTAGTAATAGATGAAGACAATGCTCCTGCAACGGAGAATGATGTTTTAAGCCCTCCTGCTGACACTAAAGGCATAGTGCAAGGGTTAGTTACCAAAGGCAAGATGTATGTAGCAGAGAAAGACGGAACACAACAAGTACAATACAATGAATATGAGCCAAGCTCATCAACAAATTATATATATTACGGACAATAAAAAACTAAAAAATGACAATAAAAAGCGTACAACAACTCTTAACAGAGCAATTAGGCAAAAAAAAATGTGATGTTATAGGTACAACAGCAATGACAGGTAAAGATTATTATGCAATATATTTCCCTGTGGAAAGTGTAGTAGCAGATATTACTGCAACTAACGTACAAGCAGTTACAGGTTCATCAGCAACTAGATTACAAACTACTTATGCAGCAGGTACTACATTATTTCTTGCAGTAACTGATATACAATTAACAAGTGGCATTGCTATTTGTTACTATGACGCTATTTCATAATGAGATTAGCACTAGGAATGTCTTTACCTTCTAGTAATAAAGGAGGATTAACCCCTGTACAAAAGCAGGTTAGTGACTTTAAAGCAAGAGTTATTGCTGATGGTGGAGTATTTGAGGCTAAGGCTTGTTTAGAAGCACAATTAACAACTTTAAATAATATAGAATGAGTTTA
>Ga0208298_1000228_pt1 | contig 26195 bp, 37 predicted proteins | sample 14BtaG_FD_184088 | JGI IMG/M metagenome (GOLD analysis project Ga0208298, IMG submission 184088) | Marine viral communities from the Subarctic Pacific Ocean - 14B_ETSP_OMZ_AT15311_CsCl metaG (SPAdes) (version 2) | ecosystem: Environmental > Aquatic > Marine > Oceanic | place: Pacific Ocean... | reverse complement strand
ATTTTAGCTAATGGTGTGAACATTAGAAAAACAACACCAGCAGCGACTAGCATCATGCCGTCCCATGTAGTGCGTTCTTTGAAAAGTCCTGTGACTTTATTTTTTAGATAGTTAAACATATTTGTTCTCCTTCTTTTATTACAACAGGTCACATTTCGGCCTGTCTAACTATATTTATGATAAAAACACGCTAAATACACATAATACGAGGAGTAAAACATGGAATTAGTGCATAAGCATATTATATTAAGAATTGAGGCTAATTTGCCACCCAAAGAACAAGAACTAAAAAAGTGGATGGTGGAATTAGTAGATAAAATAGGAATGAAAGTATTAGCCGGTCCTATATCAGCAGACATAGATTATATGCCTGGTAACAACGGACCAACATGTGTTGTTATTATTGAGACCTCACATTTTGCATGCCATGTGTGGAATGATGTTGATCCAGCATTAATCCAACTAGATGTTTATACTTGTGGTCCGTTTGATCCACATAAAGTTATAGAACATATTCAAGTTTGGGAACCAACTAAAGTAGAATACAAATACTTAGATAGAGAATTTGGATTAAACGAAATAAGCATTGACAAATAATACAACCTGCGTTATACTAATAAAGTATATCAAGCGTTAGGAGTATTATATGACTATGCATTTAGTTGGTCCTTATATGACCACAACTCAATACAGTCGCAAGAAAAAGAAAAACCACATGACTGTTGAAAAACAAGAAAAGCTAAAGATACAATGGCGTAAGCACAACAAGGATTGTCGCAGACGTCATATTCATTCAGCACAGTTTGAAAAATTTGAAGACTTTGTTGATTACATTAATGGAACATATACAGCACCAAAAACTACAACAAAACGCAAGTCTTATGAGCCACCCAAGGTGCGTGAAACAAAAGACTATCCAAGCCTTAGCAATAATGTTAGTGGCAATGGCACACGTAAAGAACCAATGAAATACACAGGCGAACGCAAATTACTTGGCATTGCTACAATGCATAAAAGTAATATGGTTCCTATATTTGAAGATCAGAAAGAGCAAGCTGTTGAAATTGCTCAAATGAGGCGATAAAATTATGAAGAAGATAAACGATTTGTTTAGATATAAAATTATGGAATGGCATATGCAGGCAAATGAAGAAAGGCGAGCCTGGGGGCAGAGAACCATATCGCTCGCTGAATACGTAAGACGCTATCGGTGGTGGTTACGTGATAAATTTAGAAAGGACCAAAATGTTGGTAGAGATCAGTGAAGAAGAAATACTAAAAGCAGCAATCAAAGAATACAAAGAAAACGGCGGTAAAATTACCATATGTGAACCTGGTGCAAGAACAGAAGATATTGTTGTAGGACAATGGGGTAAGCGTAGGGCCAAGAACAAGAAAATAGGCCCAATTACACTACAAAAAGATTCAAAAAAGTTGAAAGAATAGGTTGACAAAACCAAGACTTCTTGCTATAATATATGTATGTTAAATGAGAGAGAAGAAATGAAAAAATACAAAATTATACTTACAGATTGCGATGGGGTCCTACTTGATTGGGAGGGTGCTTTTCATAACTGGATGGAGTCGCATGGACGTAAAGTAGTAGCGTCAGGTATGTATGATATTGCACAGCAATACGGATTAACTAAACCAGAAGGTAAGACACTTATTAAAATATTTAATGAAAGTGCATGGATGGGTTATTTAAAAGCATTTCGTGATGCACGAAGTGGTGTTGCTAAATTATACGAGCATGGATATCGATTTCATTGTATTACTAGTTTAAGTTTAGATCAAAAAGCACAACGTTTACGAGCATATAACTTAGAAAATGTTTTTGGTAAAGGAACATTCAAAGAGTTAGTTTGTTTAGATACTGGTTCAGACAAAGATGATGCATTAGTAAAGTATAAAGATAGTGAACTTTGGTGGATTGAAGATAAACTTGAGAATGCTGAATGTGGATTAAAATTTGGATTGAAGCCACTTCTAATTGGACACGAACATACAGAAGGTGTCAACATTAAAGCGGGTGTTACTCGTTTAATGGATTGGGATGCTATTACTAAACACATCCTAGATAACGATAAGATTTAACAGCGGGCAAGTTAGGGCTTTATTTTTAACTCTGTTAAATGTTACTTAATATTATCGTCACCGTAAATGTCTAAAACTGCATTTACCGCCGGATGTCTTTCAACTTCACGGTTAGTAAATTCTACTATATCAATCATTTGATTGTTACGGGTTTTTAGCAATTTTACAAAATCTTTTAGACCGTTGTTTTCAAATCCACGGTCATGTTGGTTTAAGTCTCCTGTAACTACTATTTTACTATTATCGCCAATTCGGGTCAATAACATTTTCATTTGGCTTGGAGTAGCGTTTTGCATTTCGTCTGCAACGATCCAAGCGTTTTTAAATGTTCTGCCACGCATGTAGGCTAACGGTGCGATTTCGATAACATTTTCTTCAATCATGTTTTCGATCTCTTTTGGACTCCAGTATTCTTCCATTACGTCGAATATTGGTCTTGTCCAAGGCGCCATTTTCTCTACTAATGTTCCAGGTAGGAAACCATGTTGCTCATCAACTGATACAGCTGGTCGTGTAATAACAATTCTGTCGCATTGTCTATTGTTCATTGCGTCTATGGCTGATAATACGCCAAGCATTGTTTTACCGGTTCCAGCAGGGCCCATTGCAAAGACGATTGCCTTGCTGGCATCATCTAGCATTTCAAGATAATCTTCTTGAAGTAGGTTCTTGGGAATAATTTGCACATGTTTTTGTCTACGTCTGTAGGCGCTTACTGATATAACATCGTTTGAATAACTTTGATGTTGTTGTTTTTTGGTTTTTCGAGCTCTTTTTGCCATCTTAACTCCTATTATAAGGTTTTTACTTTGGCCTACCTTGCCTGCTCATAAGTATTTAACAAAGAAACATAACCTTTAACTACGTATTTTAAAAATAATAGTATAAGTAGACATGCGTAACAAAGATAGATAAATAACTATAGTTAAGGAATAAAATATTATGGATCAAAATTATATTATAGATACACTAAAAAACAACATTAATCGTCAAAGTGCGTTAGACACACTTATTGACTTTGAACGTGTGCTAGACAATCAAAACATCTATACCTATGCAAATTGGTTAGATGGTGAAGTTGTTGAAGGACCACACATTGAAAAATATTGGGTAACAGTTACATTAATGTATCCATATAAGAAAATGCCAGACCCAGAAGGTGCAAAGCGTTTAATGAAACATGATTGCAAAGTATACTATGCAAAAGACACATTAATCACAGCAGCCAAGTTAAAAGACCCTAGCGATAGTGAACCAAGAGATGGTGCAGATGGTAGACGTCCAGGACAACACAGAGCTAAAAAAGTTGAAAAGCCTATATGGTTAATAACACTAGAGGTCCCACGTAAGTTTATGCAAGAACTTGCAACAGCAGATTTAAGTATCGCCAATGACACATTAGACGGTGAGTCTGTAAATGCAGCTATGGATGATGGAGCAGGAGATAATGATGCAACAGCACAAATCTAATATTAGCGAAAACATTAAGCATAATGATTTAGCAGGATTGATAAACTCAACATTCAGCATTGACCAGTATAAGTCAAAGCTAGGAAAAGATGAGAATGTAATTGTAATTGCTTTTGTTGTTATGGATTTAGAACCAGCACAAGAACTAAGTCAGTTTTTAGAAACTGGGCATGATGTATTAGATATAGATGTTAGCACAGGTCCAAATGAAGATGGGCATTATTCTGTATTTGTTGAAATTGAAAGAGACACTAAATCTTTTGAAAAGATAGATACGATAATTAATGATGTTCAACGTGCTGATACAGAATTAGCAAATCTACAGTTTACAAGCTATGAAGACAAAAGTCCAAGAAATTGGAACGAAGAGAATTACACAAAAAATGTTATTACTAACAGTTACGATTATGTAATAAAACACAATCCCGAAGCCAAAGAGATATCAGAAAGAATTAACTTTCTTAAGAAGTATTAATTTAGGTAAAAAAAGATGTTTACAAAACTCAAAGTTTATATTATAATGTTTACAGCATTTGCAATGTTTGCCGGTGTAGCTTTTTGGTATTATAAAGATACGCAAAAAGCATTAATGGTTGCAGCTCAAAATCAAGCAAAACTTGAAACAAGTTTAAGCATACAAAAAGAAACAACAGCAAGTTTGCAAGCAGATATAAAACTAATGACAAAAACAATACAAGAATTGAATCAAGAATTTGCACTAAGTAGATTAAATGTTAAAAAAATAGAACAATTATTTACACAAAGTGAAGATGGAACTTCGCGTGATTTTGGTGAGCTAACAATTCAGCAACCAGATTATGTAGAAGAAAAAATACAAAAAGGGAACGATGAAGTTTTTAGATGTATTGAATTATTAAGTGGCCAGGAGGCCCAACAAGGAGAAAAAGAGAATGCAGAATTTATTGATTGCCTCAGTAGCGATACTAACACTGACTAGTTGCTCAAGCATACCTAACATAATAGACATTAATTCTTCTCCAGTAGAAAGACCTCCACTAGTGGTCCCAAATGTAGATGAATTTACTACAAGACCTATTGAATGGACAGTTTTAACACCTGAGAATCAAGAACAAGTATTCCAGGATTTAAAAGACAGAGATATAGATGTGGTACTTTATGCAATCACTGACGATGGGTATAAACACCTTTCGCTAAATATGGCAGATATTATTAAGTTGGTAAAACAGCAAAAAGCGATAATAGCCGCCTACGAAAAGTACACCGATGAAGAAAAAACTGAATAACCCTTGGGATGTTTTAGGCATCCACCCAGATTCCAACATATCTGAAGTAAAGAAAGCATACAAAAGTCTTTCTAGAATTCACCACCCAGACAAAGGCGGAAAAGTTGCAGACTGGTTAGCAATAGCAGATGCATATGAAACTATAAAGTCAAAAGAGTATATTCCTATACTGCAATCCACAAACACACAATTGCTTAATCTTAAACTTAGTTTAAAACAGCAGATATTAGGTGTTGATGATATTATTGCAGTAGAGGATGGAGATTCAGAAATATATATGAATGTTAAAATACCACCTGGTGCAATATCAGGTGATAAAATACAAGTTAGCCAAGATAACAAAAAATATATAATAAATATTAAAGATAAGGCACATTCGGTCTTTACAAGACAGGGAACTTCGCTTATAATGTATAAGAAGGTATCAGTTATAGAAGCACTAAAAAGAACACCGATACTAATAGAAGGACCAACAAATGAATATATAGAAGTAGAACTACCTGAAGAAATAAAAACTGGAACTATACTTACACTAGCCAAGCATGGTTTATACGATAGAAATAAAAGACAACGAGGGAATTTAAAAATACATCTAAATGTAGATTTTCCAATTATTACAGAAGACAATTTAGAAGAGTTTATAACAAGGTTAAAACATGACTGATATTGAAAAAATTATTATTACTGCAATTGATTTGGCAAAAAGATTTAAGCACGAGTATGTTACAATAGAACATCTTACAGCCGTTATATTAGATGACGAAGAAGTGCGTAGTATGTGTTTCGATATACAAGCAGACTTTGAAGGCATTCAAGTAGCACTTATACATTATCTTCAACATAGCTGTGATGAGATTGCAGTTAAAACAGGTGAGGAACCTGATCCTAAAAAGACACAGATGTTAGAGCGTGTGTTTAATCGTGCATTAACACAAGCATTGTTTCAAGGCAAAAAAGCTATTGATCAGTTAGACTTAGTATTAAGTATACTAGGTGAAGATAAAAGCACCAGTTGTTTCTTTGCTGAAAGTCTTGGATTATCAAAATCAAAAGTATTAGCATGGATGCAAGAAAGCTATGCAGAGAATTTTAAAGCAGATTACAATCAACAACAAGCATACGAAGAAGCATATTATAGGCGAGCTAAAAAGAATCAAATGGGCCCACAAACACATGTGGAAGTTTTACAACAATTTTGTAATAACCTATGTGATGCACATGCAGACTTTGAAGATGTAATTGGTCGTAGAGAAGAACTAAAAGACCTTGTGCAAACAATTGCACGTAAGAAAAAATCAAATGCTATTTTAGTAGGACCAAGTGGTGTTGGTAAAACAGCAATTGTTCAAGGATTAGCAAAACTTATTGTAGAAGGACATGTTCCTGATATTATCAAAGGCACTAAGGTTTGGGAACTTGATATGACAAAACTAATAGCGGGCACAAAATACAGAGGTGACTTTGAAGAACGTATGAAACTGTTAGGTGAAGCATTACAAAAATTAGATAACATTGTTTTATTCATTGACGAAATACATACAGTAATCGGTGCAGGCAGCACAAGTGGTAGTTTAGATGCAGGTAATATGTTAAAGCCAGCATTAAGCAATGGTAAACTAAAAGTTATCGGCGCTACAACAGATGATGAATATAGAAAAATATTTGAAAAAGAAAGTGCGTTAGCTCGTAGGTTTACAAAGTTAAATGTAGTAGAACCAACAGTGCAAGAAGCAAAAGAAGTATTGCGTAACACATTAGATCATTATGAATCATTTCATAATGTAGATATTGATATTGCAGCGTCAGATTTAGCAGTTGATTTGTCATCACAATATATCTTTAACAAGAAATTACCAGACAAAGCATTTGATATCATTGATAGAGCATGTGCATTTAATAGAATTTTACCAGAAGAAGAACGTGTAAAAACTATTGGCATTGAAGAGATACGCAGTGAAGTAGGACGTTTAACTGGAATACCAAAAGAACATCTAGGCACAGCGGTAGAAGAACAATCAATTAAAAAACACACAGAAGTAAAAGCATTTTTAGAGAATACAGTATTTGGACAACCAGAAGCAATTAACAAAGTATCAAATGCAATTACTATAAGTTTAGCAGGACTAAAAGATCCTAACAAACCAGTAGCAAGTTATTTGTTCGCAGGTCCAACAGGTGTTGGTAAAACAGAACTTGCTAGACGCCTAGCACAAGCAATGAGCATGAACATGGTGCGTTATGATATGGCAGAATATCAAGAGCGTCATAGTGTAGCAAAACTAATAGGCTCACCTCCGGGCTATGTAGGACATGGTGATGGTAAAGCAGGTGATGGTTTGCTAATTACACAATTAGAAGACAGTCCAAATTGTGTATTACTACTAGACGAAGTTGAAAAAGCACACCCAGATATTATGAGTGTTATGTTAAGTTTATTAGATGAAGGTATAATTACAAGTAGCTCAGGCAAAAAAGTCAGTGCAAAAAATGCCATTATTATCTTAACAAGTAACCTTGGTGCTAAAGATGCCGCTATTAAGAGCATCGGATTTAATGAAGAAACATACAACGATAGTGCGGTAACAGAAGCAATTAATAATTTCTTTGCACCAGAGTTTAGAAATAGACTAGATGGTGTTGTAAGATTTAATTCATTACAGCCTGAAAATATGCAACGTATTGTTATAAAGTTCTTAAGACAATTAGAAGGATATGTTGAGGGCAGACACATAAAAATTCATTGGAATAAGAATCTTTTAGCTATGTTACAAGACAAAGGATACAGTGCTACAATGGGTGCTCGACCACTTGCACGTTTAATTAACGAACGTGTTAAATTACCGTTAGCACATTATATGATGGAAAACTTAGAAGCCAAAGAGCTTGATATATCGTATGATAAAGTTAAAGATTCAGTTAACATTCTGCCATCAAAAGTGATAGCAGTAAATGAACAACCCGCATAAGCAACGCAAAGATTGGCAACCAGTTCGAAAATTATATTATAACAAATATTATAATGTAATTCGAGCCGCCGCCCATCCAACTCATACTAAAATTTATATACCATCTGAATATGAAGGTGAATATAGAATAGTAGATAGATATGTAGGTATACAGTCAGATATTAATGGTAATAATGCATTTACAAATATTGCAAGTATATACACTAACAATCAAGATCTAATTACTCATGTAATAAAGCATTATGAAGTTTCTGGAATAGAAACTCCCTTTAACCAAACCCATTTAGATTATTTACAAGATCCTAAGAGAGATATTCTCTATAGAGATAAAGCATGGTATGATCAATATCATCACAAGGTAAAAATATTTGAAACATGGCGTAGACGTAACAGTTCAGGAAGTGCCAAGCCTGTAGAAGTGTTAGGTATGTTTAAAGAATTATTTAAATCTACAGATTCTCGATGGAATGGACAAAACAGAGACCACTCGTTCTTATGGTCACATTCACGTTATTTTTCTTATCCTACAATATACACCAACAATGAACCGTCAATTATGCTACTTAAAATGTCATATAACTCGTTATTATCCATATATGTTGAAACTGTAGTCACGCCAGATTTCCTAAAGTAGATAAATACAAGTATATATTTACATATACAAATATTGAATAGAGAGATAAAATGGCTAACACACAAATAGTATTAACAAATAAAGCAGAGCTAACTTACACTAGTGATAAGGTTAAGGGAGACGGCTATTATGGTTATGCAGATGGACTGCATACTATGAGCTTTCATTTTAAAAATTTCAAAGGAAGAATTTTTTGTCAAGCTACACTAGTTGATGAACCAGCAGAAACTGACTGGTTTAACATTGGGCTAGACACAAATACAGATTACTACCAATACACTACACAAACAAGTGGAACAGTAGGAACAACTTTCCAAGGAAATTTTGTTTGGTTAAGAGTTAAAATAGACAGAGATTACATTGGTGATGCAACATATGATTCAGCAACGCATGGTTTATTTGATAAAGCAGTTCTTTTAATTTAGTATAAATATATAAAAGCAAGGAGAATATACAGTGCCAATTAAAGCGTTTAGTGGAAGTATTAGTTCATTACCATTACCAGAGGTTGTCCTAAGTGACGATATCTTAGATGGTGACATTCTAGTTTATAACAAATCTTTAAAAGTATTTGAAAATAATTTAGCAGCTGATAAGGCCACAGGTAGGTTATTTGTTACCGGTGCAGTAAGCATGGGTGGAAACAGCGTTATAGACTCTGTTGCTAATAAAGATATAAAGTTTAAAGGTTTATCAGAAGGTAATATGATTACTATCAACGAAAGTGTTGATGGTAAAAGTTTAGTAATTGGAGTTAATTCAGCTATAGCAAATGCAACAGCAGGCTTTACAGGTGAATTAAAAACTAGTGATATTATAGTTGTTCCAGATGCAGTAACAGTTGAGTATAAGTTTTACAAAGTTAACAATGGACAAGAGTTACAACTAAATGGAAACTTTACAATTGTATATAGAAATGGACGCAGATTAAGTCCAGATGAATATTCATTTACTGCAAATAATACTTGTATCTTTTATGAGATATTAGAAGGTGACGAATTACACATAGATACAATTACAGGTGAAACAGATAATAAACTAGTTCACAGTAAGCGGGTAACAGCACAGAACAGTGTTAATGCATATGAGTTTTTAGACCAGCAAAACAATTTAGTAACAATAAACAATCACTTTTTAGAAGTGTTTGTAAATAGAATTAAAGTTCATCAACGTGACTACGCTGTTCAAGAGAACAAGGTAGTATTTGCTTCAGGAAGCATTGTTGACCAGGACGAATTAGAAATAATTACACTAGGAGACATTTAATGCCAAACACAAGAGTGACACATATAAAATCAGGCGCAGAAGCTGATTTTAAATTAGAATACGATACAATTTATGTATACGATGAAGTAAACAACCAACTTACAACAGTGGCTGATCTTAGCTCTGTTCAAGCAAACCAATACGTATTTTTTGGAACCAAAAGTGATAGAAGAATTGACGCAGCTGAAAAGAATTTAAGTCTCCTAATTCATAAGCTAGAGTCACTTACTACTGACGATATTCCACAAGGTGCAAACAACACATATTTACTAAACAACGGTTCAACAAGCCAAGCAGTAGCAACAGATGCCGTTAACTTAGATGCAAGTGGATCAAAAATATTCAAGCAGTTTGCAAGTGATAGATTAGAATTTAAAACTGTAAAAGCAGATACAGGTATTACATTAACAGAAGATGCAACAAGCGTTACAGTTGGATTAGATGCAAATGCAAACGCAAACAGCTCAAGCTGGAGTGCAAAGATTAACTTTGACGGAAATGGTGATCCAAGCACAGTAGAAGATTTACCAGCAGGTGTATCAGCAAGTGTAAGTGGAAGTGCAATTACATTTACACATGGTTATGCAAGAAGTGTTAAAAGTGTTGTATACATGGGATATGATCAGGCTACAGACGAATATCGTATGAGATTTCCTACATCAACATACATTGTTAAAACAACTCCATCAACACTAACAACAGCATTTACTATTAATGTAAACACAGCGGCAACTGGTGCAGATGCGAACGGACATGCGTTGATGAATGTGGTGATGTAATATGGCAATTGTTATCGATGCGCCTAAATTACTGCCCATAAGGATAACAACTTTAACGCCGAAAGACGTTAAAAACGATTACGTTTATACCTATAATGCAGAGATTGATGTAACAGCACAGTTACACAGCGGAACTACAGGTTTCGTTGCAAAACAATATGACGGCAGAGATGTAAAAGTAGGCGATTATATTGCTACTACTTCACAGGGTAGAATACTAAAAATCTCATCTATCACTAATACAGGACCAACACGTGTTGTATGTGTATTAATGGATGAAGACCAAATGAACGCCAGTGTAGATCCTACACAGTTTGGCGAAAGTTCAATTGATGCAGATGACGGTATATTATTTGCTATCAAAGAAGGCAAACCATTTATATTCCCATTACCAACTATATTACCAGGTGGATTAACAAAAGATTTCGCAACACAAATATTCTCACGTTTTAACTACGTATCAAAAGCAAGAAATATTAATGTTGAACAACAGCCACATACATTTGAAATTGGCGAAACAGTATTACTAACAGACACAGGCTGGATTCCAGCTACAACTAACCCAACTGGTGTTGTTGTAAAAGTAGACGACGATAGCTTTGGTGTAAGACTATTTGGTGACAAAACAGCAGTATCACTTCCAGGTGATGTAGGCGATGTTTACTATTGGGATGACATGGATAGAATGTTAACCAAAACACCTACTAGTGCCAACGCAGTAAAATTATTTCAAAAGATAGATTCTAGCGAAGCACTACTATTAGGTGATGTCAGAGGCACCGGTAGTGGAGGCGGTGGTGCGTTTAGTGGCGCATTTAACGACCTTACAAATGTGCCTACTACACTAGCTGGTTATGGAATTACAGATGCAGTATTATCACCAGCAAACTATACAGAATTAACAAACAAACCAAACATACCAACTGATGTTAGTGACTTAACAGACAGCACTAATTTATTAAATGGTGGAACCCCTTTTAGCGGTGATTATAACGACCTAACAAACAAGCCAGTATTGTTCAGTGGAAACTGGAACGATATCACGGGCACACCAGCTCTATTCAGCGGAAATTACAACGATCTCTACAACAAGCCTACTATACCGCAGGACTTGGGAGATCTCACAAATAACGCAGGATATTTAAAGACCATAACAAGTTCTCACGTTGTTACAGCATTAGGTTACACACCACAGAATGCCGCGACAGCATTTGGTGGAAGTTATACAGACTTAACAAATAAACCAACTATACCAGCAGACGTAAGTGACCTTACTGACAGCAATGGATTGCTAGGTGGTGGAGGTGCAACTACACTAGCTGCTCTAACTGACGTAGATACAACTGGCGCAACAGCAGGTCAAGTATTAAAGTTTGATGGCACAGAATGGGTTGCGGCTGCAGATGCAACTTCAGGCGGTGGCGGAACTGATGCAGATACACTTGATGGATTTGATAGCACATATTATTTAGACTATACTAATCTTACAAACAAGCCTACATTATTTAATGGACAATATTCAAGTCTAACAGGCTTACCAACTATACCAACAGACCTAAGCGACTTAACAGATACAACTAATTTATTAGTTAGTGCATACACAAATTCAGATGTTGATGCACACTTAAACCAAAGTAATCCAACAAGTGGACATGTTCTTTCTTGGAACGGTTCAGATTATGCTTGGGTGGCACAATCGAGCGGAGGAGGAGGTGCTACAGCATTAAGTGGACTAACTGACGTAGTAAGCACAGCACCTACAAACGGTCAAGTTCTTAAATGGGATAATGCAAACAGCACATGGGCACCAGCAGATGATGCCACAGCAGGTATTGGCGGTAGCAGTTATGCAACAGAATCTTATGTAGATCAAAAATTAGTAGAACGTGGTCCACACTTTAGTGGTGATTATAATGACTTAACTAATACACCAACATTGTTTAGTGGAAACTTTGCAGACTTAAATGGCACACCAACAACAATTTCAGGTTACGGGATTACAGATGTTCCAGCAAGTTTAATAGATCTTGCTATTGCAGATGGTAATGCTGGACAAGTATTAACAACAGACGGTAATGGCAACTTTACATTTACAAGTGCAGGTGCGTTTAATGGTGATTACAATTCATTAATTAACAAGCCTAATTTGTTTAGTGGAGATTATAACGATTTATCAAACAAACCATATGTTCCAAGTATTGCAGGTTTGGCTTCTACTAACTATGTAGACCAAAAAGCAGATTACGGTGGTGATAAAAACTTCTTAGACAATGTAGAGTTTAGAGATAAAATTAAACAAAAAGCCAGCACAGCAAATACTACAGGCGAACGTGAAAGCCTTGTAATGGCAATAGAAACAACAGACGCTGTTGAAACAGAAGTGCTATTTTCAGACAATACTAAGATAGAAATAGCAGACGGAACTACAGCAATGGTAGAAATGCACATTGTTGGTTCAAGTTCTATAGGACAATATGGTGTAAAACTACAAGCAATTGTGCATAGAGCAGGAACAAATGTGTTTATTATTGGAAGTCCAGCTAGAGAAACATTAGCAGAATACAGCACATGGACTGCTGATTTAGACGTAAATACCACCAGTTTAAAGGTAACAGTCACCGGATCAGCGGCTACAACCGTGGATTGGACTGTGTTTACCAACATTTTTTCAGTAATTAGATAAATACATTTAGCACAGTAAAGTGCAGAAAATATACATTTTTAGGAGAAATTAAAATGGCAACAAGAAACGCAAATAACACAATCGATTGGGGTGTTTATAACTATGGCGCAACAATGACATCATGGACTGTAACAGCAGACGCTGATGTATCAGCTGAAATTAACCCAGGTGAAGAAATGGAAAAAGTAGTTGAAACTATGTGTCAACACGGAACTTTCGTTGGTTTATCTGATCACGCAACAGGCGGAACAGTATTCACAATGGTTCTAGAAAACAGCTCATGGGATGACGCAGCGGCAGTTCAAGCAGCTCTTAGATTACTTGGCGGTAACTTTGCAACTTGCACAGTAGCGTAAGTAACTCAAGTTATTATTATAAAGAAAACCCAGTTCTCGGACTGGGTTTTTTTATGACCAAATTAGACATGTCATAAATACATATATAAGAAAACAGGAGCTAAACATGGCAACAAGAAGGAAGACTACAGACCTAAACGAAGATGGTAAGGTAAGTTTATTTGAATCATTTCCATATTGGTTTGATAGATTACGTTTGTTTCCACGTGCATTTATTACGGTATATATTTATTTGTTATATGATGTATGTCAATGGTTTATGGCTTTACCAGATCCAAATACACAACAGGCAGGTTTAGTATCTGTTATAGTTGGTGCAGGTGCGGCTTGGTTTGGACTTTATGTAAGTAGCGGCAATACTAAGTAGGAGAATCATATGAAATCAGCAGCACAAGAAATTAGAGAGTTCGCAGATAAATTAGCACAAATTAATTCAGATGTTAATGAAGTAGAAGAACACGGTTCTATTGAATATCACCGAGAACAAGACAAAGTTCAACTTGATCATACTAAATCAATGTTAATGAAAACTGCAGGTCAGTTAGAAGTAGCAATTAATTTAAGATCAAAGTTTAGTAAAGAACTAATGGGCAATGGCGACAGAGCAGGCACAGGCGATCTGTATAGAATGTTAGACACACTTAATGAATTAATTGAAACGTGGGACAAGCAGACAGAGTTATACGGAACTTAATAGGAAGTAAATAATGTTTCAACATCACATCATATTAGCAACACCAGAAATGTTAGAATCAGAACTTGTTCACAAGTGGTATGATTTTGTAAAAACTTATGGCCCAGAAGGAATTGTATCTCCGTATACAACTGTTGATGGTGATGTTGCAATAGAGTATGGAATACGTGAAGGTGAAATGTCTCATTGTTATATTATTCCACTACATAGAGATTTAACTGGTAACGAAACACAATTTATTGTGGCAACATGGGAACACGTATACCCAGGAGATTTTGATATTGAAATATCAAATCAATATGATGTTTCACGTAGTTATGAATATGATATCAATGAAGAATTTGAAGAACGTGCAAGACACGATATGAAAAAATGGCATCACAACCGTTGGGTTGCAGAAATGTCACACAAAGGATGGAGATGGGGAACTTCATTTAGCGAATCAAATCAAACACACCCAGCATTGCGTGATTGGGATGCACTCCCAGAATCACATAGACGCAGTCCAAATTTCAATCAAAAAGAAATTACTGAATGGCTACGCAACCTAATTTAGGTTGACACTTCACTTCCTGTATTATATAATAAAAGGACTCTTATTGAGCAAAGCGTTATAATATGAATTCAGACCAAATAATATTTTCAATTGCCTCATGGGTATTCTTGACTACAATTGTATATACATTTACAGGCTGGCGAAAGGTCTATGAATGTTATCAAATGTGGTTCACTAGAAAATATTGGACTAATTATAATATCATAGAAGCATTAAGTTGGATTGCAAAAGGTGTCATTATTATTCCAGGGCTTATATTCGGAATAAACATTTGGCAACTCTACTTCTTTTCACTAGGAACTAGTATGACACTAATCTGGGCAAGTAATAAAAAGTTATTACCTACGTTAGTTGGATTTAATACTATGTGGATTTGGCTAAGTATGGCTGTTCTAGCTCAACATATGGATTGGTATAAACCAATAATTCAATACTTTAAATAAAGGTAACATAAATGAAAATTAATATCATTGGTGGTGGCACAAGTGGTTGGTGGACCGCAGGCTATTTAAGAAAAAATCATCCGGAATTAGAAATAACTCTAATAGAGTCGCCTAACATTCCAACAGTTGGCGTAGGAGAAAGCACTATGCCTAATGTAAGGGCATTTTTTGAAGAACTAGAAATACCAGAAAAAGACTGGATTAAAAGTTGTAGTGGTGTAAGAAAACAAGGCAATGTAAAGACAAACTTTAATTATGTAGGTGATGACCCATATAATTTTATGTTTATTCATAGCGGGTTTGACGAATGGTATGAAAAGTATAAGCGTGGCGAAGTAGACAAGTTCAGTGTATATGATTTATATGACCCTGATGATTGGAGAGGGTATGCTTACCATATTGATGCCGCTCAGGCATGGCAAATTGTAAAAGAATACACAAAGGACATTAAACATATCTATGCACACGTGACTAGAGATGAACTGCCTGAAGCAGATTTACATATAGATTGCACAGGTTTAGGTAGACATATAATGAAAGATAAAACTCTACATCAATATCCTGGTTCATATATCAATACTTGTCTTGTAAGACGAATTGAAGAAGATACAAAGAATTATTCGGAAACTATAGGCAGAGATTATGGTTGGGAATTCAATGTTTACCTAAGTGACCGCCGAGTAGGATGCGGTTATGTTTTTGATAACAATCTTATTAGTATCGAAGATGCAAAAAAAGAATATATGGAAAATAATAGTCACAGAAAGTTTTTGACTGATTTTCGTTTAATTAAATGGGAGCCAGGCAGATTAAAAACACCTTGGCAAGGAGATACTGTTGCCGTAGGACTTAGTGCAGGATTTACGGAACCAATGGAAGCAAACGGTCTAAGTCTATTAATACACCAAATTAAAACATTAAGTAAAGTATTAAACAAACCTAATAGAGAAAAGATATACAATCGTGCTGTCATTAAAGTATTTGACCAAGTAGCAGATTTTATATGGCATCATTATGCATGCACATCGAGAAATGACACACCGTTTTGGAAACGTTATGCTGAACTAGATGGTGAAACTACGTTATGGGAACGTATCAATAATAATACAAACCTTGAACAAAATCTTTATCCGTCTTATGTTTATGCCTATCTTGCTATATATTATGACTTAAAAGAAAATTAATGCATATAGAACACACTACTATAACAGAAGTAACACCGGAACTAGAACAATATATTTTAGAATGCGATAAGTTAGGATTTAAAAATAATAATTCACTTAAAGCAATGAAATTTGATTGGTTGTTAGATAATGGCATGTGGTATGGAACATTCAAAGATAGTAAGTTAATAGCGGTTAGTGGTATACATTTATTCAAAGATGGATATCGTGCATTATTTAGAGGTGCTCAATTAGAGGCAAGGCCAGTATCAGGATTAAATAGATATCAAATGCAAAGTTGGGGCATAGCAGATCATCTGCCACTTCAGATAAAATTTTCAATGGATGCTCCTGTTTACATCACAACAAATGTTGCTAACGACTCTAGTGGCAGAATGAATAGAATACATAAATCATTTTCTATAATGGAAAAGCATGGACAAATGGTAGAATACTGTAGAGATGAAGAGATATTTAATACACAACAAAGTATATGGAAAGTTAACGTAGAAAACTATTTAAATATTAGGCAACGCTGTGCATAATTCAACATTTTTTCAATCTTTTCAATTACACGAATTCATTTTACAATGCAATAAGCTAGGATTTAAAAATAATAATTCACTTAAAGCTATGAAATTTGATTGGTGCCTGGAAACAGGAGGAATGTGGAATGTAACATTTAAAAACGATAAAATAATTAGTGTCAGTGGTATACATCCATTTAAAGACGGATTTCGTGCATTATTTAGAGGAGCACAATTAGAGCCAAGGCGTGTATCAGGATTAAATAGACATCATATGGCAAGCTATCCATTTGCTGAGCATTTACCTTTACAGTTAGATTTTGCTGATAATAAACCAGTTTATATTACAACAAATATTTCAAATGATGCAAGTGGTAGAATGAATAGGATTCATAAGTCGTTTTCTGTAATGGAAAAGTATGGACAAATGGTTGAATACTGTGGTGATGAAGAAATATCATATACGCAACAAAGTATATGGAAAGTAAATGTAGAAAACTATTTAAATATTAGGCAACGATACTGAATTATATTTAGGTTGACACTTTACTCCCATTATTATATAATAAACACTATTAAACTATAGGAGACTCTGAATGAGCAAGGCATTAATACTTCTTTCTAGTAATAAGAATGAAGTTAAAAAGTTAGGTCTGGCAAAACATGCCGCACTGATTGACAAAGACGTAGATGTTGCATTTGCAAACAAAGACTACGATTACATTACACTAATTAATAAAGCACCAACAACACCACAAGAAGCACGTGATATTGGTGGGAATATGTTTAAGAAGTATAGATCAAAAGCAACAGAAATTGTTTTTAATCTTCCTAGATTGAATGATGTTAAAGAAGGTGCAGCATTGGCATCATATGAGTTTAACAAATATAAAACAAAACCAGAAGAAAACACACTTCAAGTAGAAGATGCAGGCATTAGTGCAAGTATTAAGTTTGCACGTGACTTGGTTACAGAACCAGGTAATGCATTATATCCTGAAGAATATGCACACCGTATTAATGAAACACTTACACCACATGGTGTTAGAGTGCGTGTAATTTATCAACGTGAACTAGAACGTATCGGCATGGATATGTTGTTAAGCGTAGGACAAGGTAGTGAGAATAACAGTGCTGTTGTTGTAATGGAATGGATGCATGGACCTGAAGATGAACAACCAATTGCACTAGTAGGTAAAGGTGTTACATTTGACACAGGTGGTATTAGTTTAAAGCCAGGGCGTAACATGGGCGATATGAAATACGACATGGGTGGCAGTGCCGCAGTTGTTGGAGCCATGCATGCAATTGCTAGTAAAAAATTAAAAAAGAACGTAGTAGGTATTGTAGGTTTAGTAGAGAATATGCCAGACGGCAAAGCAATCAAGCCGGGTGATGTTGTTAGATCATTAAGTGGACAATATGTTGAAAACTTAAACACTGATGCAGAAGGTAGACTTGTGCTAGGTGACATTCTGACATATGTGCAGAACGAATACAAGCCAGGTGCTATTATTGATCTTGCTACACTAACAGGTGCCATTGTTGCAACACTAGGTAACGAAATGGCAGGACTATTTACTAACAGTGGTTCTTTAGAACAAACAATTGTTACCAATGGTGAGCTAGGTGGCGAAGGTTTTTATCGTATGCCAATGGGTAAGAACTGGGCTAAAATGATTGACAGTGAAATTGCAGACTTTCAAAACATTGGTGGTCCATACGGTGGTTCAACTACTGCCGCAGAGTTCTTATACAAGTTTGTAGATAAGAAAACCGCATGGGCACATTTAGATATCGCAGGTATGTGCTGGTCTAAAAGTGGAAATGCGACAACACCAAAAGGTGCAGTTGGCTTCGGAGTAAAAACATTATTCAATGTTGTAGACAACACAGATAGTTTTCAGTGGTTTGCAGTAGAAGAAAAAATGTCATATTAATGGTTGACAAGTAAGACATCTTACTGTATATTGTATGTATAGGTTGTTAATAAAGGACCAGTAATGGATATTGTATATAACAAAAACTATAAGTTTAAAATTAATGCAACATTTGGAGATCTTCCTACTTCAGTATTAGAAGAAGTTCTTAAAGATGGGCGTTTAGCAAGTCACTTTTTAGAACGTCAGTTAGAAGTATGGTTTCCAGAACTTACATTTGTAAATGCAAAAGGTTACGATCATGTTCGTAAAGGATCTGATATTTTGTATGATCAAAAATGTTTTACAAAAGGTGGACTTGGGTTTGCACCAAGTAAGATGTTAGGTGCAGGTCGTAAAATTAATATAGAAGAAGCACATGCACATGCAAATACAATTGATTATATTGCATGTGATATTACTGAATTTCCTAAAGTAGTTGTTCGCTTTGTAAAAGGAAGTGAACTTGTTAATGATTATCCAACATGTAAAGTTAAATATAATCAACGAGAGGAATTCTTTGCTTAATATAATACACAATCAAGACTGTATAGAAGGTATGTTATCACTGCCAGCAGGCAGTGTTGATGTGGTAGTTACATCACCACCATATAACTTGGATATAAAATATGGAACATATAAAGATGACTTGCCACGTGATAGTTATCTCAAATGGTTAGGCGATGTATTTGCAGGTGTAAAGCATTGTCTTAAAGACAATGGTCATTTCTTTCTTAATGTAGGGTATTCAAATATTGATCCATGGGTTGGGATGGACGTAGGTAATGTTGCTCGTAAACATTTTGTTTTACAGAATAACTTTACATGGGTTAAAAGCATTTACGTAGATGGTAAAACAAGTGGACACTTTAAGCCAATAAACAGCAAAAGGTTTAGTAATCCAACATGGGAGCACTTATTTCACTTTACAAAAGATGGTGCAGTAGAATGTGATAAACTAGCAATTGGTGTTCCATATGAATGGGATTGTAATATTGATAACAGTGGCAGAATGCGTGGACGTCTAGTTAAAAAGATGGGCTTTGATAACTTTAAGCACTTTGAAAAAACAGCAACAACCGAACAAGTAAACGAACTACAAGTTGCATTAGCTGAAAAATTAGCAAATATACCAGAGCGTTCTACTACAAGAGATAGAGGAAATACTTGGTATATTCCATATGATACTATTGCCACTCGAGATAAACGTGGTAAACATCCTGCAACATTTCCAGTTGCACTAGTAGAGCAATGTATACAATTTACTGGCATCAAAGATGGTGTATTACTTGATCCATTTATGGGATCTGGCACATCAGCAATAGCATCAATAAATCAACAGTTTGATTATATAGGATATGATATAGATGTAGACTATATAGAATTTGCAAAACAACGAATAAATGCACAAGTTAAAGACATAAATCAACCAAAGTATCAACTATTTGATATAGGTTGCTAATTACCACCTACCTTGGCCTTTGCCTATTAAATATATACCAATTGTTACTACACCGGTAACTATTAGACAAGCAACAATGATTGCAATTATTTCAAAAAATTTCTTTTGTCTTTCTTGTTGATCGTATATAGCGGCTTGCCTTCTTTTTCTAATATCCACTTCTGTCTTAATTAACTCATTCCAAGCACTTGGTCCTCGAGTAACACTAATAATATCTCTGAGTTGTTCACGCATATCTTCAGCTTTTTTCTTAGCCATAAAAATTTGAAGTGCTTCTTCCTCTACTGAACCGGAGGCAAATAGTTTTTTGAACAATGGAGGCTTTTGATTCATCTCCTCTGCTTTTTTGATATCTGAAACTGCACCCATCCAGCGACCTAAGTCACCGGCCATACCTTCGATATCACGTCCCATTTGAAATCCTTTTTTAATTGTATTAAAGGCGGCGGTTGCCGTTGCTACTGCGGTAATAGGATCAATCATCTTGGTGGTCGCTTTCTATAAGGGGTATCGATCTGATACTTAAATATTTAAGTGGTATTTTATCATCAAAAACCTTGTATTTAACGAAAAAAGATGCATTTTCTGGTTGACAACCAAGACATCTTGCTGTATAATATAAGTATATTAACAATAAAAACAGGAGTTGAACTAAATGGCATATATATCACAAGCAGAAAAAAAAGAACTAGCACCAGGTATTAAAGCAGTATTAAAGAAATATGGTGTTAAAGGTAGTATTGGTATTAATCATCACAGTAGTTTAGTTGTTAACCTTAAAGAAGGTAAACTTGACTTTATTGGCGAAGCAAATAAAAAGAACAAAGCAACCTGTGAAAGACAAGGTATGCCTTATCATCCTATTACAGGAGACCATTATCAAGCAAACTCTTATTATGCTATGGAAGACGGAGGTAGTGTTGGTGAGTTTATGGGAGAATTAATTACAGCGATGAAGGGTGATAGATGGTTTGATAAATCAGACATAATGACTGATTATTTTCATACTGCATATTACTTGGATATCAATGTTGGAAAATGGAATAAACCTTATATATTAACAAAATAAAAGGTTGACAACCAAGAAGTCTTACTGTATACTATAAGTATAGTTAAAAAAGGAGCTAAAATATGTTTAAAAAAGAGATGTTTGATTATCACGGTGGATACTTAACTTACGAAGGTAACTTTGTTGCTCGTTTTAAGTATGTAAAATATCAAGGTTCTTTCAAGAACTTTCTAATTAAGAACTTTACTCCTGAAGAGTATTTTACTCGTTACAAAGAAGGTGAATCACCTTTAGCAATTTTAGAGTCAAAAGGATTTATGACTCCGATGGCAAAGAAATTGTGTAAACAAAACTTTATGAAACCCACACAAGAAAACTACAGAATTTGTATTCGTTCTATAGTAGAAGCAAGGATGGCAGCTTAATGAAAGAACTAATCGCAGAAATTAAATCACGTAATATCAAAGCCAAGGCTTGGATGGAAGCAAACCCAGGTAGCTGGTCAGGTATGTATCCTGAAGATGAAGCTCATTGGATTGAACGTGGTATTACTAATCTTGTAGAGCTTGAACGTGATGAGTTAGCAACTTATATTTACGAAGGTCATAAAGATGCTTATGGCACTAAAGGTCGTCATTATAATTTTGAAGCAATGACTACACAAGAGCTTAAAAATGAAGCTGATAGAATTTCTGTAGCAGTTAAAGAACAAATGGAATTAGAAGCCAAATGGGAAGCAGACGCAGTTTCTAACTTTGAAGCTTCAGTTAAAGAATACATGAATATGGGTCAAACTCGTAAAGATGCTATTCGTTGGATATTGCAAGCAGAAGAACTTGATAATGAAAAAGATGCAGGCTATATTTGTTATAGTCTTGGATTGCCATACAGTATGAAAACTGAATTTAAGGAGATAGCATAATGGAAAACATAGTATCGTTACCAACACTTTATAAACGTGACACCAAAGGCAAAGTTCGTGAATGGACAGTGCAATACAGTTTAGATGAGATAGCTGGTGTAAGAGCTATCAGTGGTTTAGTTGAGGGACAAAAAGTAACAAGTGAATGGAATATTAGTGTTGCTAAAAATGTTGGTCGTGCAAATGCCACCACTTCTCAGTCACAGGCTAAGAGTGAAGCAGAATCACTTTGGGCTATTAAGGCAGAAAAAGAATACTTCAAAGACGTAAGTAAAATTGATACGTATGAAAAGTTTAAGCCAATGCTTGCACATGATTACACTAAGCGTCCACAAGACTCAGGTTACAGTCAACCTAAACTAGATGGTATTCGTTGTGTTGCAGACGCTAACGGATTATGGACACGCAGTGGTAAAGCTATTACAAGTTGTCCACATATTTGGGAGGCTATTGAACCATTTATTAAAGCACACCCAGGTATTGTTGTTGACGGTGAACTTTACAATCATGAACTAAAAGCAGACTTTAATAAAATTACAAGTCTTGTTCGTAAAGTAAAAAGCACAGAAGAAGATATAAAAGAATCTGCAAAACTTGTGCAATATCATGTTTATGATTGCTATATCAAAGACGCAGTATTTACAGAACGTAATGCACTACTAAAGGCTCTTGGAGCAGTAGCAAGCGGTTACATACAGTATGTTGAAACTCGCTATTGTGCTACACAAGAAGATTTAGATGAACTGTATGGTGAATATATGCAAGCAGGCTACGAAGGTCAAATGGTGCGTAATGATACACCATATGAATGTAAACGTAGTAAGAACTTGCTAAAGCGTAAAGAGTTTATTACAGAAGAATTTGAAGTTATACAAGTATTAGAAGGTCAAGGTAATTGGGCCGGATATGCTAAACGTTTTATCCTACGTGATAAAGACGGTAAAGAATTTGGATCAGGAGTGCGTGGACAACAAGCACAATTAAAAGAATTGTGGGAGATGTTAAACACTGCTAAAGGAATGCCAAATTGGGCTACTTGCAGATACTTTGAACTTACACCAGATGGTGTTCCACGTTTTCCAGTAATTATTGATTACGGTCACGGAAAACGTAATGATTAATACTTGACAACATTCCAACTTTCAAGTATAATAAAACATAAATAATAGAACGCAGTATAGAGGAGTTCGAATATCATGCGGATATCATCAGGTGGATGGGCTACGGTAAAGATTGGCAAGACTTCAAATGTAACATCCACATCTCGGGCAGAAAAGGTTCAGCCGGTATCAAAGACGTCCTTCCAAGATTGTCTACAGAAGCACGAAACTGTATTGCCATTGAAAACGATGAAAAGGAGTAGCATTAGTTGTCGACATACACCCCCACTGGATTCATAGTGCCGGAGAATATATTACTCCAAGCAATGACAGTATTGCACGTGTCATTAATAGTTGGCGGGGTGTTCGCCCTGTTTGTCATTATAGCGTTAGCCGTGAAGCTCTACGCTAAGATCACCCGATAGACAGCATTTGAAGAATTTAAAAAGCAAAGGAGATTACAAATGGATAATTGGATAATAATACTTGGCTTAGTTGTATTTTCACTAAGCTATCTACTTTTTGTATATAAATTTTTTGAAGATAAACATAAACATGACAAATGACATATGGTTAATAAGCGACACACATTTCAATCAAGCAACTATGTTGGAGTTTACTGATTGGTCAGGTAAACAAACAAGACCAGGTTTCCGTGATGTCGAACATATGGACGACTTAATGATAGACAATTGGAACAGCGTTGTTAAACCTGAAGATACAATATATCATTTGGGTGACTTAGTTGCTGGACCTAATCCAGAAAAGTGGATGACATATAACTGGCATAGACTAAATGGAAACAAAGAACTGGTAATTGGTAATCATGATGATATAGAATTTCTAAGTGCAGGCGGCTTTTTTACTAAAATGCAATATTGGAAAGTGTTAATAGAGTTTGGTATTATATTATCACATGCACCATTGCATAGAGATGCACTGGTTCGTCCTAAAGCAGAACATGGTGAACGAGCAGTAGATAAAAAGAACATGGACCTTTGGACAGAAACAACAAATGTGCATGGGCATGTTCACAGTAATTCTAGTCCAGAAGGACCTTATAAGTGTGTAAGTGTAGAACAAATAAACTACACACCTATTAACATTGAAGAAGTGAGAGTCACAAACTAAAACAATATGAAAAATAATCAAAATAACAAATTCTTTCTTAATTGGGCTAGTGGCACAGGTGGTGATTTCTTAATAGGAATGTTACATCTGTTATACCCATTTCCACACACAAGTAGTGTATGCGTAAATGAACGTAACATGTGGTCCACTAATAACACACAAGAATATAGACTAAGAATGTTTGAATGTGATGATGTTAATCAGATTCAACGATCATTAAATGATATGAATCCTGGTGAACTATTCCAATATCATCAATACTTGTCTCAGCCATTAGATATTCCTAAAGACATATTAGCAGTAAATCTTACTACAAGTGATATATACGAAGAAAGTTTTATAGCACATTTATATAATATTAAAGCAAGAACAATAAAAAGTGTCACAGAAACAAGCATAGTTAGGCAAAGCACACAGATACCAGGATCAGTTAACGTAAACTATAGAACATTGTTTGATAATCCTACGAATGATATTGCATTTAATATACTTAATATGTTTGGAAGAGCTAATGCATTTTCTCCAGCAGTAGTTGATTGTCTAAAAGCATATCATCAACATAATTTAAAATGTATAGAAGATCAACATCGAGATGATCGTCCACAGCCTTTTAAAAAGGAAATTAAAACATTCCAAGAATTATGTGATCATTTAGAAATATAACTCTTTTGTTCAGTAGTCATAAATACTACTAATAAGAAATACGGAGTTATACAATGCGATTATACAATTTATTTGAATCAACCACACCAGAATCACTAACAGAAGATATCATTGATATTGAACTTACTGAAGATTTTGCGATCGAAGGTAAACTATTAGAATTTACTGAAGATGGCGGAGCAATTATTGAGCTCGATGATCAAGCCCAAGAACTAGTTAACCTAGACGAAGAACAACTAAATGAATTTATACCACTAGTAATTGGTGCTGCTGCATTAGGCTTGACAGCCTATGATGCTTATAAAAATTATAAGCAATATAAATCAGGGCAAATTACTAAAGGCGAATTAGCAAAACGTGTTGGAATTGATGCTGCAATTGGTATCACAACAGGCGGCATTGGTAAACTTGCAGCTAAGGCATACAAAGCCGGTAAAGCAGGTGTAAAATCATTGAGAACAACCAAAGCACCAGCCGTAAATCCACAAGTTAAAGCAACAATTCCAGTGGCTAAAGTAGCTGATGAAGTTCCAGTTAAAGCTAAAGTTAAAGGTAAAGATAATCCTAACGCTAAAGGCAAAGGCAAAGGCAAAGGTAAAGGTAAAGGTAAAGCATTCGGTAGATTAGCTAGATCAGGTATGTATACCGGCGGTTCAGGTCAATATGATGATCCATTGCAACGAGCAGTAGGTAACTTCTCATTTGAATCACATAAAGTATACGTTAAGAATATCAAAGAGAGCAATACTGAAAGACGTAATAGTTTCAAAGCAAGACACAACTGTGATAATCCAGGTCCTAGACATCAGGCACGTTATTGGTCATGTAGGAAATGGTAAAATGCGTGTCAATGATATTGTAAGCAAAAAATCTATAGAATCTATATTTGAAGATTTAGATCCAAAGTCAGAAGTATATGTTGACATGGATGGAGTTCTTGCTGACTTCTTTGGCGTTTGGAATCAAATGATGGGTGTCAGGCATTGGAAAGAAATCAAAGACACTGACGCTGCACTACAAAAAATTAAAGACACAAAAGACTTTTGGATTAACTTACCAATGACACGTAATGGTAAAAGTTTGCTAAATG
>Ga0208298_1000224_pt1 | contig 26246 bp, 11 predicted proteins | sample 14BtaG_FD_184088 | JGI IMG/M metagenome (GOLD analysis project Ga0208298, IMG submission 184088) | Marine viral communities from the Subarctic Pacific Ocean - 14B_ETSP_OMZ_AT15311_CsCl metaG (SPAdes) (version 2) | ecosystem: Environmental > Aquatic > Marine > Oceanic | place: Pacific Ocean... | reverse complement strand
TATATTTGTAAACGCTTCCGTGTAGTTTGTAACAGCAGACCATTGTGGATTATCAATATCAAAAGTTTCCATCTCTTTTATAACTTTTTTGTTATAGTTAAGAGTTTTTTCAGCATTAACAATTTTTCTAAGTTTGATACCTAATACTGGTGATAGGTTTAAAGCTTCTAAACCAACCGCACTTTCATCTGGATTATACTTAACATCTCTTTGTCTAGCAAAAGCAATAGCTACATTTTTTAAAGTAGCAACCACACCACCTACTAAGCCAGATCCTCTTAATACAGAATCAATACTACCGTTTATTAGTCTTTCTTGTTTTTTGATAAACAAATTATTTACATCTTCTTCATCATCATCAAACATCATGGCAAATAAAGCTGTTTGTAACGTGTAGAATATAGCGTTTTGAACAGCAAAGTAATACGTTATTCTAGCAGCGTTAGATATATCACTCTGCATTTGAGTTGTATTAGGTTTTGTTATTCTTCTGTTGTATATATCTTGAAAAGCTTTCTTACCTAATCTATTGAACTGAGATGTAACGTTTTGGAAGTTTAATATAACTTTACCAATAACAGACGCTTGTTGCTTAGAAACCATGTCAGGTCTTGCTGACTGTTGAGTAGACTGAGTTATATCTTGAAAATCAGTAAAAGCAGCTGCTTCAGCTTCTTTTTGAGACATACCTTGTTTTACGTATTTGTTTATTCTGTTTCTGTAATAAGCAGCACCACCTGTTGCAATCGCGATGTTATCACCAATTTGTGTAGGTAAAAATCCTAGTTCTAACAATTTAGATATTAACTTTCTAGTTATATTTTTAGAGTTACGTAAACTAGCGGCTAGTTCAGCGCCGTTAATATCTGTCTGTATACCACCTCTTCTTTGCTTTAACATGTCAGAGTTAAATATAAATGCAAAATCTTTCCAATATTGTTTTTGATTTGCAAAAGCCTTAGCTGCTGCAAATATATTATTATCAGCAAAGTTAATATAATTCACAATAGACATTTGCTGAAGCAAAGCAGATCTCATGTTAAAGAACATCACTGTGCCAACAGAGCCGTTTAAGTAGTTCATAAGCTTGTTAACTTGAGCGTTTTGCCCACTAGGTCTATTTCTACCAGTTTCTATTCTATACAACATGTCTTCTAAAGACTCTCTAACACCTTTCCCGTAACCAGCTTCAATTTTATTTAAATTTTCTTCAGAAAATATAATGCCAGCATTTTCAATAAACTCACTAAAAAATTCTTTTCTACCAATTCTACCAGTGGCATCATCTAAGTCCATTCTTATATCACCACCATTCCAACCGTCAGTTGGATTAACATAAGTTTCTTGCTTAGAAATAACGTTTAAAGTTTCGGCGTAAGATTGCAATTGTGGGTCAGACATAACTAGCTCGGCTAATTTTGTTTGATCAGTTTCGCTTAATCCAGGTATTTTATGGCCATGTTTGTCCCATAGATAAACTCTAATAGCATCTTGAAAAGTAAAATCACCATCTGGAGTTTTCTTAGTTAGTTTTTCTTTAACTAATATAAACTGCTTGTTTAACTCTTTATAATCATTAGCAATACTTTGCCTAGCTGTATCATACTCTCTGTTAGCTCTATTTAAAGGTCTAATTAAAGCTTGTTCAAAAAAGTCTCTATGTTTATTACCTTCTTTACCTTTACCCATAAAGTTGTATAACAACCCTACAAAATCCTCGTGAGATGGTGGTATAAACAATCTAAACTTACCTTTACCTTCACCACGCTTTCTACCTTTAATAATAGAAAATCTTTTACCAGACTCTATACCAGTTACATTTTCCAGTATATCATTAAACTGATCGTTCATTGATTTACTAAACTTAACTTTAGCTTGCTGAACTTTAGACTTAACATCAAATTGATCTAGCATGTTTTTAACAGCTTGCACGTTTTGTAAAGCATCGTCTGCGAAATAAAAGTCATTATAACCATCACCAACTTTATCGGCTATCCATAGCGCCTTAGCTTCTGGCGTAGAATTAGCTAAGCCAGTAATATTTTTTAATGGTATATTTAAACCATTAGCCTTCAAAAATTCAAATATAGCTGGAGCAGAATCAGCAGGTCTTGCTGTTAGTACAAACATATTCTCAGGACCAAACTTACCTTGCAATTTCATTGCTTTCTTAAACAACGAAGCGACCTTACCATCTACAACTTTACTAAACTCTGAAAAATCATGCGTCCAACCTTGATCTAGTAAGTCAGCGCCTTCTTGAGCAAACTCTTCGGCTGTTAGTTTTCTAACAACACCGTCAGGCGATGTAGATATAACTAAAGATTTACTCGTAGCCAATGTATCATCAAAATCTAGAACTGTAATACCTTTTGCTGGGTTATTAGCAGATCTAGAAAACTGAACAGCTTTGTTTATTTTTCTACCGTTTATTGATTTAGAAAAATTAATACCAAGCGCTTTTTGTAAGTCTTGTTTTATAGTGATATCCGGTGTAGATCTTGGGTTATTTTTAAGTTTAGATATTTTAAACTGAACACCAAGGCTAAGTGGTATTACCTTATTACCGTTAACTATTTTAGATCCCCCGTTTCTAAATGTAAAGTTAATATCTACATCCGCGTCTAATCTAGGTAAATTTAATATAGACTCACCATCAAGACTAAAAGACATGTTACCGTTTTTTGTACCAACAAAACTAAGCGATCTAACGCCAATTCCGTTTTTATCTTTTTTGCTTTTATAGTGGTTCTCTATTACAGCTTGATCTGCTTTTAGTTGGTAAAACATTTTATTTCCAAAGCCCTTTTTATCCATATAAAGCTCGTACGGAATATTCTGAGGCTTACCGCTAGTAACGTCGTAATTTATAAGCGCGTATTGTTTACTAGGATCTTTGATTTTTTTGTTTAGCTTTTCAATACCTTTGTTTACAAAGTCTATTCGCTTTTTATAACCCTTCATAAATTGTTTCATATCAACCTGTTCTAACAAGTTATTATGTGTATCTGTTGCAAATGCAATTTTTTCATTTTTAAGGTTTGAAATAGAAATACTACCCATAAAAGCGGTTATAGAAGCTTTTAGCTCGTGGTTTTCTACCTTACCATTGTACTCAAAAACAAAATCTGCCATGCCATCAACTTCACTAGCTATTTCAGATAAAACTTTTAATCCCTCTATACCGTTTTTCATAAAGTAATTAGCAAAAGCTTGCTCCCATATTCTACCTTTATCAACAAAATTTTGAGGCTCATTCGTGTAGGGATTTACGTAACCAGTCCAAACGGTGCCTTTTTTTATTAACGGCTTGCCATTTCTCCCTCTTTCAAATATTTTACCAAACTCTTGATTTAACTTTGATACATTCATTGTTTTAGAGTACCTAACAGAGTCAAAACTTTTTTGTTCGTTTTGAGTGTTTTCGATTGCTCTTGATAGTTTTCTTAATTTAGCTTTAGCAACATTTTCTAGGTTTGCAGAGTTAACCTCGATGTAATTATCTGTGGCTATTTTTGCTTTTCTTCTAGCTATACGTCTTATTAGAGCAGTTCTTCTTTCCGTTATGTTACGCTCGTTACCCTCTAAAAACCATCTAATATACTCTCGTTTGTTAGTTGTGTTTTCAAAAACATCCTTTACGTAATTTGTTACTTTGCCTGTCTTAGGGCTAATGCCTTTGTACTTTTCTGTACGTATTTTTTTCTTTTCAAACCACGGTCTATAAGCTTTTCTTATTGTTTCCATACCTAAGCTTTGAACTACTTCTAAGTACTCGTCTCTAATAAAAGCTTCGTACTCAGCTGTTGGACCTCTTTTACCTGTTTTCTTATCTTTAGCTATTTTACCAATAACACCATCAAGCGATTTACGTATATCACCTAGTATTAGCTTTTCCATTTGAACTTCAATATCATCAGGATTTTTTTCTATTAAAGCTTCAACCTCAGCTTCTATCTCAGCGTTAACCAAACCATCTTCTACTTTTATATCAAAATCTCTTAGATTTCTAGCTTTACTTTTATCTTCTACATCTGTAGTTGGTGTAGTTGTATCTTCCAACTCTTTAGCCTCTTTAGTATCTATATTGGTTGTTTTCTTTCTTATCTCTCCTTCTTCAAACAACTTCTTTTTAGCCACTAATCCAGCATACACAACATTACCAGCTTTACCACTACCACCATATATCCATTTAGATAACTCAGGTGTTTTAGCTGGATCGTAATTCATTAATCTATCTGCAAGGTTTTGTCTTTGTATATCCTTTTGTTCTCTTGATATACCTTCTCCAAATATTCTGTCAAATTTACCTTCAATCATACCAGAATATATATTATCAAAAGCTCCTTGAGGTTTTTGAAATTCAGCTTTTGTTTTAGCGCCTCCTGTTAAAGCGTCTATTTTTTGTGATATATCACCTTCTCCTTTATCTAGGTTTACAGTTGATGATAGTCTTTTACCTTTAACACCTGGGTCTTCTTTAGCAAATTCAGCTGCTCTTTCTGTGAGTTTACCTTGTTTTATGTTTTTAGAATAATCCTTTAAAAAGTTATAAGTTTGTCTAGCGCTTTCAAATTCTTTTTTATAGCCAAACTTATTTAAAACTTTGTGAACAGTATTTTTAACTTTACCAAAAACACCTTCGTTAAAAGCTAAACCACCGTCTACTATTTCGTCAGAAAAAGCTGTAAATAATTCTTCAGTTTCAAAAACTTTATCACCAGTTATACCATAGCTATTAGCTAGCCTAGTTAATATTGCTTGTTTTTCTTTTGAACCTAATAGGTTTAAAAACTCCGTGTTAAGTTTTACTTTTTCTTCTTTACCTAGTTTTTGATAAGAATTACCTATAATACCATGTAGCAGCTCGTGGGATCCAACTCCAATAGCACCTGTTTCTCTAGCAACATCTCTATTGATAAAAATTTTATTTCCTTGAATAGCACCATCACTATCAGCATCATCAGGAAACTGTTTTGCAAACTCTTCTTGAGACAATTCTATTTGCTCTAAACCTAGTTTTTCAGTTTCTTGTTTTGTTGTTTCTAACGATGTTTGTAGTAGTTGTTCTTTAGCTGTAGCGTTAACCAGCTCTATCTCTTCGCTTAATCTTTTGTCTTGATTGTTTAGGCTTCTAGCAGCATAACCAAACTCTTTAGCGCTTATCTCACCGCTGTCCACCTGTTTTCTTAAAGACTCGACTTTAGATTTTATATTATCTTTTTTATTTATAATATCTATTAAAGATTGTTTTTGATCTTCATTTAATATCTCACTAACTTTTCTTTTTTCAACTATATAGTTTTTTAAATCTTGCTCTGCTTCTTTTATTTCAACGTCAATAGCCTCTTTGACGTCTTTGTTTTTTGTATTATACTTTTTGCTGTTTAAATCTGCTAAATTATTTATTTTGTTGTTTAAATCTTTAACACTAGCGTTATCATTTCTCAAAGCTCTATTTACAGCTCTTCCACCAACACTCATTTGTGTTGATCCTAAAAATCCATTTAACCACATCTCTAGGCCTTCATCACTCGCCATAGCATCCCAAGCGTCTCCTGAAGCCTCTATTATTGATTTTCCACCACCTAACCCTTGGTTTAATTTTTCAACGCCTAATTGGCCAACCTCAGTAAAACCTTCTTTACTACCCGTCCACATTAAGTCTGCTAAAATTTTTCCCTTACCAGGTGTTGCTCTTATAAAGTCATCTACACCTTTAAAACCTATGTACTCAAGACCAGTTGCGATAGCACCTAAAGCCAAAGGTCTCGCTATTTCTGTTTTGTTATTTTCCACTAGCTTTCTAATAGCACTTTCTTCCTCTTCAAGTGTTAATTGAGCTTTTCCTTCTCCGTAAAGGGCTTTAGCCTTAGCTTTATTGTAGTCGGTATACATTGGTGCTGCTATCTGTACTGGTAGTGACAAACCACCTGTAGCCATCGCAGGTATCATAGTTTCAGCCATACTAATACCAGCTCCAAAAACTCCAGCTACTAAACTAGCAGCGTCACCCTCTTTCGCTCCAGCAACTATACCTTTACCAGTATCTTTAAATTCTAGTTCACCTAACTCATTGTACTTTTTAATTATAAGTTCTCCCGCATTTTTCTCAGCTTCTTTTAATTTCTCCTCAGGCACTAAACCCGATAGCTTACCGTCTTTATCAAGATAGTTAGATCTATAAGTATCCATATAAGCAGCTTGAGTAGACATTAAAGCACTTTGTAACGCTTCGGGAATGTTATCTATTCTATTTTTCATAAACTCACCAAGCTCTGCTCTTTCCTCGCTGTCCGTAAATAGCGTTGGAATTGCTTTTATAACATTAACTATGGTCATACCTTTTTTAATGTTAGATGATAAGCTCGAATCATAAAAAGCACCCATAGATGCACTTTTAGCTACATCCTCAGCTTTTGGTTGCTCCAATAAACCACTTTCCGACCCTGAATCCATAACGTTTGACGCAGGGTCTGTCGTCTTTCCCGGCTCATCTACTTTTGTAGCGTTTGGAAATTTAAGCATAAATTCTTCTAACCTATTAGGTGCCACGTTGTACGTTGTGCCTTCAAATGTGTATTTCTCCATATTTATTGAGCGAATTCGTTATTTTCTTCTGTGTTAGCTTTTTCTTTAGATTTTTCGTATATAAAATCTCTTATTTTATTTTGAGACTCTTTATTGTTGCTAGAACCTCTTCTGTTCATTTCAACAGCTTCAATTGTTCCATCTGGAGCTACTATACGTAACACATCTCTATCGGAATATTCAAACTTAAAATCTCCGTAGTCTTGATATATTGATTTCAACTGATCCGTAATTCCTTGCTGGTTATTTGTTAAAAACTCTTCTGAAGTTATATCATCACTTGGAAGAGGTATTTTATTTTTAGCTTCTTCTTCCGCTGCTTTTTGTTTTTCTACATTATCCTGTGTTGCGTAACCTCCTTGTGGTTCGGTAAAACTATCTAAGTGACCTAGCTCAAAGTGATCTTTAAGTTGGTTTGGAGTGTAAACAACTAAACCATCCTTACTTTGGTGTCCATACGTTCCGTTTTCTTGTTTATTCCAAATAGTACCATCTAAACCTTTTATAACATCCTGCCCAGCGCTTATCTGATCGTATTGATTTTGCATTTGACCCCAAGTTTTAAATCCATAAGATAAAGTTAAGCCTTCTCTTTTGTTTTTGTTTTTATCGTTTTTCTTTTGCCAATGTTTTGCGTGCCTGTTTGTTACACCATTAAATATTTGATCAGCCATTATTTGTTTAGAAGTTTCTAAATCAAAAAAATCATTTTTTGGATTTGTAACAGCATCTATGAAGTTTGCTTTTTCTTCTGGGTCCAACACACCATCAGTATCGGCATCCCAAGCTTTAGAATCAATAGAGCCTAGTATTTCTTGGTCTAAGGTTTTAGACGTATCAAGCATTGTTTTTAAATTCTTACCACTAACATCGTCATGCATGGCTGCTAAAAAATCTCTTTCACTGTTAGGTAGACTATTATTTATAGATTGCCTAATAATATCTTCGTCAAGAATTTCAGATTTGTTTACGTTAGCTTGAAGCTTTTCAGTATTAGCTGTAATGGTAAAATTCTTTGGCATAATCATGTTATTATACTCTTTAGATGGTACTAACTTTTCCTTACCATTTGAATCTTTTATGTGAAACATAATATCACCATCTTCTCCTCTACTAGTTTTAGTAAACTTTTGTCCCATTATTTGATCTACCGTATGAGCTTCTTCTGAGCCAGCTTCTGATTTATACCAATTAGATAGTTTACCATCTTTTTTAGCAGCAGCATAATCTAAATTCATCTGCTTGTGATCTTGAATCCATGTAGAGTGAGATTGCAAACCTCTCATGGCCTCTAATCTTTTTTTATCATCTTTTTCATTTACACCCTCTAAATATAGTTTTTTAAGTTGCCTCATTTCATCACTAGTAGAGCTGTACAAGGTATCACCTAAAGTACCTGCGTTTAAAAGAACTTGGTCAGCAGAATCGTTCCACGATTTTTCAATCGCATCTTGCTTGGCTTTAGCTGCCTTAGCCTCTTCTTCTTGTTTTTTCTTTTCAGCTTCAAAATCTTTTACAGCTTTGTCTACCATACCCATGCCAGCTTGAGTAACTTTATCTAAACCAGCATACATACCAGCCGCGTTGTCGTAGTTTTTGTACGCTGTAGCAGCACCTCGTATTAAATTTGTATCACTTGTATATTTTGCCATGTTTTATATTTATTTAAAAAATTGGATTACCATTTTCATCTGTCGGCAGGAGGTTTATGCTACTTCTATAGCCAGTGTTAAGAGTTGTGTTTGGCGCATTTTCTCTCATCATTTGAAACTGTGACTGTCTATTAGCCATACCTTGACTTAATTGATCTTGGTAAGTCATAGGAACTGTTTGTGGAGCTGGTACCGCTCCACCACCACCACCTCCCATTCCACTCATGGCGCCTGCTAATTGAGATCCAGCACTTGCTATATCACCAATAGCACTCATTTGCTGGGCTTTAGCCTGTGCTCTAGCTTGGTTTGCAGCCCCAAGTCTTTGTTGTGACATACCGAGTAAAGTACCTGTTTTACTATATTCTAATCCCCTTGCTGTTTCAGCCCCTTGTAATCTTTGTCCTTGCGCGTATACCTCACCTTGTCTTTCTTGCGTTTGTAATCTACTAGCTTCACCGGCTCTTAATTGTTGTATTCTAGCTTCTTGCATACCAATACTCGCGCTAGCTCTTTGGGTTGCTAACTGACCTTGATTTGCCATAGCTTGTGCTAAGGCAGCTATACCAGATCCACCGGCAGCACCAGCCATATTAGACATAATATTTGCTCTTTGTTGAGCTCCTTGTTGAGCTTCAAACTGAGCTTGTTGCTGGTTAACAGTCATATCTTCATACGTGTTTTCCATATTAGTAAACTGGTTCTGCACATTTGCCTTTAGATTACTAGTATCTAGATTTTCGTATTCTGTCATACGATCTTGCATTTGTTCTCTAGCTGCGTTTTGCTCTGCTATTCTTTTTTTACGCCCAGCTAAAGACATACCAAGCTTAGTAGCGCCACCAGCTACAGCTATACTACCACCAATAATTGCCGCTGTCGCTATAAATGCCATAGTCTATTTGTTTTTATTAATATATTCTTCATATTCTTCATAATTTAAAGCTACTATTTCTTTTTCTAACTCATCGATATCCTGAGTGTTAGAAGGATTTTTATGTATATTTACAAATATTGAATCTTCATTTGCTAATATTACTCTTTTAACTCCAGGTGTTGAAACAACGTAACATGGAGCTATATAATCTTCTGTTGTATCTTCAGTTGCTACTGTAACATGTCCAGTTAATAAAAACCAAACATGTAGGTGTTTATGTATTGCTCCAACCACAATGGTATCTTTTGCCATATCCATTTGTCTGATATAAACACCATCAGCAAATGAATGTTTTATTGGTGCTATTTTACTATCTGTAACGATGTGTTCTCCATCTCCCTCTACGTTAACTCCATCAGCGATGTTTATTAAAGATTTTTCAAAATTTAATATTTTATCTCTTGAGTTTTTAGAAACTTCATTTTTAGACATAATTTAATTTAATTTATATCTATAATAGTCACAGTTTTGCTTGTTTTTTTATGCTGGAGCCGATGTTGAAAGCAATTTTTCAATATCAAATCTTATTATTTGATCTGAAGGGCCTGCTTTTAAAATTTCTATATTACCAGTTATAGTTGCTATTCTTCCAGTATTTTCTATGGTTAAACCAATACCACTTTCTAAAGTTTGAGCAGCATCAACTGTAAAATTACCAGCACCATCAGCCCCACCACCCGCAGTTATAAGTGGATTTTGTAGCTTTGGATCAATACCTATTCCACCAATTCTAGAAACATTATTTATAACACCTTCTCTATCTGCAACACCTATAGTAGTACTAGCACTGACGGTTCCAGATGTTGTTGTGGTTGGTGCGGTTAATGTAATAGCTAAGTCGCTTAATATAATTTCATACCCATATACATCTAAAACATTTTGCTCTCCATAGCCACCTATTTTTATATTATCACCAGCTAGGGCTAAAGCTTGTTGTTTGTCGAATACAATTTGCCCAGCTTGAACTGTAACCAATCCATTTACTATGGTTGGTTTTTGGGCTAAAGTACTTAATGCTGGAACCTGGTTTTTTATTATTTTTTGTTCATTTTCAGTGTTAGGAAATATAGTTATAGAATCTTCATAAGCACCTACAAGCGTGTCCGCTGTAATATTAGTTCCAGGTACTACAAACATATCTTCTTTGAGTACATTTACGTAATTATTAATAGGCCAACTATAATTCATTCTATTACTAAAACTTAAAGTTATACCATCTGCTATAGCTATAGCTTTAGACAATGTAAAAGTATTTGTAGAGTCAAGAGAGACAACTGTTGTTGTAGTTGCATTAAGGGCTGCGTTTCCAGTAACTCTATCTCCAACAACCATTTTAGTAGCAACAGCAGAATCCATAGTAACAGTTGTGCCACTAGTAACCGCCCCGTTAACTGTATCTGTATTGCTAACGGCTGGATATATATTTTCTCCTGGTAAATTAATTGGAGCAGATCCAACAACAGGTGAAACAAAAGACAAAATATCATTTGCTACTGGCTGTCTTAAAATTCTATAAGCAGCAATTCCAGAAGCCGTGGTTGTAAAACTAAAAGCTGTTTTTGTTTTACTTCCACGTCTAACAACGGTAACAGTATCGTTTCCCATTGTTCCTACAACAGTTCCATTTGGCGAATAGCCCTGTAGTGTTAACGTTGAGTCCGTGTACTGATACACAACTTTTTGTAATAAAAAAGAGTTAGACCCCGTGGAATTGTTAATATCTAAAGTACCATCATCAAATCTTACCTCGTTATAACCAGCGTGAACAGTGTTTGCTCCTGCCCATAAGTAGATATCATATTGATCATCATCCGTAATAGTGGGGAACGTAATAGCACCTACGTAAGAACCGTTTTTTATAGTTTTATTATCTAGCCTACTTCTATCTGCTCTAAATAATTTTGTAGTAAAATTGTAATAATGACCATCTTCATTTTTTACTTCTAAACTAAATATAGCGCCATCAGCACCACGTATGTTAAAAGATCTAGTGGTAGTAGCGGCTTTAACGTCTGATAAATCAATATCAAAACTAGTTATAACCTTAATTTGGTCAGTAGAGTTTGAACTAACACTAACAGGATCTCTTTCGTATGGATTGTAAAATGTTCTTGCCATTTGTTTATTTTATTATTTACTACTTTCTGAAACTTCTGAACCAACTGAAAATAACTCTGCTTTTTCTTTAGAATTATTTATAAATTTAGCTTCCGCGTAATATCCCACTAAACTAGAAGAGTTAACCTGCTTATCTTTTGCAAATGAGATGTAATCGTTAACGCCTGGCGGAGATACATCAACAATACCATCACCATCCGCATCATCTTCGTAAACAACATCTATACTAAGACCATCAGTGGATATATCGGAAACAGTTCCAAATAGTATAGTATTTGAGGGTAGAACAGTCGCGAACGTACCGCTACTAGTAATAATAGAATAATATACTACATCCCCTATTTGTAAACTCGCGTTTACTGGGTTGTTAAAAGATAATGTTGCGCTTTGTAATGCCATGAGTTATATTTTATTTATGATAATGTTATTTCAGGTGTTGTAACCACAGGTCCAGTCGCACAATTAGCTTTATTGTTACATTCATTTTGTACCTCAAACTGCCATTTAACCCCTGAGGCGTAAGCTCCGCTCCCATTTGTGACCCAAGGTATGTAAGTCTGCCCAATTGGAAACCCACTAGCATTTGATCCAGCACTTTGTTTAGTGGAACAAAACGTTAGTTCACCAAAAAAATCAGTAGTAGGTGGTTCGTATGCAGCATAAGCGGTCCAAGGGCTACTTCCTATCTTGTATCTAAATCGAACCGTATAGGCTCGTTTCGTGGAAATATCAAGTGTACCTGAGTAATTTTCGCCATTATGATAATTAGTTGATATACCTCCAATGCCTGGCCATTTTATTCTGTATACATTAGGATTTGATGTAGCTGCAGCATACGCAGAAGCTACACCTGGATCTGTTGCACAATTCCAGCACATATCAGGATCGTTACATGTGTTAAGGGGATCATAACTATCAAAGGTTGAATCCATACATCCCTCTCCTACAAGAGGATTTGTGCAGGCGCCAGCCCATTCATATGTAGCTGAAGAATTATAAAAACAATTAGTTGAGTCCATACAACCTGGTATCAGCTGAATAGCGTCAACTAAATCCTGTTCGATTAAACCAATATTTGGTAAGACCCAACTCAAAGTTGCTAGTGAATCCCAGGAGGAAAATTGCCAAGTATCACTATTAGTAAGACTCGAATTAGAAACGTGCATTAAATCAGCTGTGAGATTACTTTGTAATTGAGATTCTATTGTTGTTGCTGAGTTAACATTGTACCCATAACTACTTGCTGCAAATGGATTTCCATTAAGTGACATCTCTAATGTAGATGGACTAGCACCCGTAGGTATACCTGGAGCTTCCAACACAAATACCCAGCCATCAGCATAAGAACTATTTACCGCTGGATCATTATACGGAACCCACGATCCAGATAGATTAAAAGTATAAGTACATGAACCATCATCAGAATTTGCTAATGGATCATAATTTGTAGCTGATAAATTACCACTGTAATCTAAAGTGGTGTTATCGGTACATCCATATATTGGCGCAATACATGAACCATCATCAATAGTAGCTGTAGCATCATAATTCACAGCTGTAGAATCAGTACAACCAGTAAGTGAGGGAGTTGAGCAAGAACCATCATCGCCCAACCAAGCGCTTCCACCACTAGCCACTACGGTTTGAGTAGAGGTATCCCAACAATCACCACAGTACTCTTGATAAGCTGGATTTGTACAACCAGTACAACTAACGTACTCACAAGAACTATCATCTACAGTTGCAAGGGGGTTGTAATTACAAGCTGGCCAACTACCAATTGGATTATTAAACCCTTGATCATCCGTACAACCAGGTATAGGAATAGACAATGTGCTTCCTGTTAAGGTATTAGACCAAGCTGTAGCCGTGTAGTGTGCTGGATTGTGAGGAGATTGGCCAGCTACACACACTGCTTTTAATTGAATATCATAAGACGTGTTGGGACTTAAACCGCTAATTCCATAGTTAATTGTGTTACCGTTTACACCACCAGCACCAGCGATAGATGTAGTCCAACACCCTGAACCACTACAACTAGTTTCTTTATATCGAATTTTGTAGACATTTACCGGAGCGTCTATAATAACCTCATCCCAAGATACTTCAATATCTCCTGTACTTACGTTTCCAGTTGTTTGGAAGTTAACAGGATCTTTACAGAATACACACCCATCATCACAGTCAGCCAATGTATTACCAGAACCATCAGGGTTAAGCCCATCATAGTTGTTCGCGCTGTCATCGTCACAATAAGTACAAGAACCATCATCGGTATTTGCGAGATCATCATAATTACACGCAAGCCCATCCATACAACCTGAAAATATATTGAAACACGAACCATCATCTGTATTAGCAGCGGGCTCATAGTTATCTGCTAAAGGATCTGTACAACCTAAAATAGCAGGATTACAACAACACCCAAGCGGGCTAGAAGTAATAGTTTGCATAATCCCACTAGCATCTGCAATACATGGTTGCAGAAGGTCATTAGTACCATCACATGCCGTGTCGTTAGCGACATCATAATTAGTTGCTGTTGTATCCATACAACCAATCACAGGGTAATTACAACTACCATCGTTATAATTTGCATTAGGATCATAATTAGTTGCTAAAGGATCTGTGCACCCGTGGTATTGACAAGCACCAGGATGTGAAACACCAGTGTTTGCCCAAATATCCCAGTTGGCAGTTGGATCGTAGTTAACAGTAGCCAGAGGATCCGTACACCCAACAATAGTATCGTTACAACTCCCGTTGTCTACAGTAGCAGCTGGATCACAATTGGTAGAATCTGGATAAGTGTAGATAGGTGTAGTTGAAGAATCGGTGGTACCACAGTCAGTACACCCAAAAATACTACTTACAGAAGCACTTCCCGCCATCCTACCTAATCCTTGAAAAGAAATATTGTAATTACTAAACCCGTTTGCATTAACACCATCGGTAATACTTCCTGGAATACCTTTAATATAATTAAACCATTTTCCTTCTTTTTCTATAAATTCATTTAAACTACCTTCTTCTAAGTCTGTTTTAATGCTATGAACATACCAACCATCCTCTCCACTTAAATTATAATACTCATCACTATTATAAGTGGTGTCAACAACACTTGGATTAGTGGGTAAGAACGTATCGTAAGCTCCAATCGTGCCCGTGGAGGTTACAAGTTGATCTATTTTAGATTGCGACCCTTCGTAATTTAAAGTGTGGAATGTTTTTACGGTTCCTGGTGATTCATTAATTAAAACTGTAAAACTTGAGTCTGTATAGTTTCCGGGAATACCAACAGTTGGGTAAAAAGTATTTCTATCTACTGTTTCATCGTGGTGTTTGTAAAGATTACCATCTTTAAAAGTGTAATAGTTGTTAGCACAGCTTATACCGTTTTCGGGCACAAATGATTTGAAACTTACCCAACCTTTTGCTCGCTCGCTAAACGAAACTGTTCTAGCTGTTAAGATGGAAGGTAAAGGTTGTTCAGTTGTTATTGGAAGAGTTATATTGTATTTATCTTGTCGGTCGTCATAACTTCCAACTAAATCATTGTTAAGTTTTAAATTATCTCTAAACCAATCCTTCATACCGTGTTCAGATATTGGTGTTAATCCATCCATTGATAATCTCATAACAGTACCTCTTACTTTGTCAGTGAAATAAGCTCTGTAAGCGTCCGATGCGAATGATTCTGGATTTTTAGATATTCCAAATTCACCAGAGTAAGGAATAGCCTGACCTAAGACGCTGTTCGTTGATGTTACATTTGAATCACCATCAGCATTATATAACGCGTCTTTGTTTGCTAGTATTTTTAATATTCTATCTTCACAAAGAGTTACTAAATCACCACCTTGTCCCCATCCACTATGTAGTTTTTGTATACTACCATATGTAGGGTTTATATCTTTTGTAATTTTTTCTGCTTGAATAAATTGATTTAAACTATTCACACCACTATTAGAGTTGTATAAACCAGAATATATTAAACCATATTTACGATGTTCTTCTTTAAATCTCTCTTCAGTAGTAGTAGATACTGTCGCTCCGTTAGTAAGGAACGGTTTATTAAAAGTGTCTCCAACTCTATTTGATTCAACACCATTGTTAAACGACCAGCAATTAAACCAACTTAACCCAATGCTACTTATTGGGTTGATTCGAATTCCAACAACTAAACCTCCACTCATTGGGCCCGCGATAATCTCAGCTTGTATTATTTCTCCATTGTCTTTTAGCAAAACTAAATATGGTTGTGTAGTCAAAAAGCTAAATTCACTAGTCGTGAGTGGTGTAGAAAGATTTATTGTATACGAAGGTGAGATAGGATCTATATATTGCCAACCTGTAATAAACACTCCTTCAGGGAAAATAGTTGATGAACTACCTGTTGGTGGTGGTATTATGGTTGCCCCGACAGGTATATATAAATGTTTATTTCTTTCAGTTATCGGAAATGTTGGTAAGCTAGAGCTAGCTTCATAATACAAATCTAAATCAACATCTTCCTTAGGTTCAGTTTCAAAAATTGCAGGATTTTTACTAATTGGATTTTCTCCTTCAGTTGTAAATTCTTCTATAAACTGCAAGTTAACAGAGTTGAGATTGTCGATATTACCGTAAACGGAATTGTCACTAAGTTTTGGGCAACCAGTAAATGGATTGCTTGGATTTGTACATACCGTGTCTGGATCAGGTAACGACACTACGTCAACTTCATATCTAATTCTATAAGTAACCCTACGATTTCTTTGATCACCCATTAGGCCTACTTGATTATCTTGTTTGGTGTTCCAAAATTTGCCACAAGGAAATCCATTTGAAGAACCAAAGCTTGATGGATTGGCTGTTTTTTTCCCTTGGTAATTAAATATCCTATGTCTTGTTACGCCATCTATTTTGTATATAATACCATCAGTATCTCCTTGAAGCCTAAATCTTTTATTTGGCTTTAAGTTCGCTACAACCTCAGCCTCATTATCTGCTTCATCCCACTCTAAATTATAAAAGGTAGTATTACCAGTTGCTCCTGTTGGGCCTATTTTTGAATGCGCTAAATCAAAATATTTTGCTGAAGCTGTCTCATGAACACCTTTCATACCAACTAAACCTTCGCTAGACCCGTCCCCAACATCTATACCAAAACTACTTGGTAACGAAAGACCAAGTAACTGAGCGGTAGTACCAACTATACTCGCCGCATCACCAAGGTTAATTGATAAAGGTATATTTATAGGAAATGGAGTATAAACTGTGCACTCCCCAGATAGTGTTTGCGGGTAAGAACTAGTCAAGTCGCACGAATCGATAGTTCCACTAGATGGGTGGGGAAAATCAGTTTTTACATTAGCGTAGTTTCCAATAGTATCAGTTGCAGTACCTAATTGTTTACTAGCAAAAGAAGCGCCATCAATAAACCACTCGGACTTAGTACTACTACCACCGAACTTTAATATAGTATTCCAGTGGCTTTGTGTTTTAGTAGTAGTTGATGGATTACTAGTATTTGCATAATTATAATCTGGGCCAGAGATGCTTAGTTTAGAGTCATCAATTTTATATAGTTTTAAGCTAGTATCAATTCTCCAGTTACCAACCAATCCAACTTTGGTTTTTAAATTCTTGTTAGAAGTGGTATCATTTAATATCTTAACAAAAAATCTTCCATCAAACTCCGGTTTATTTCTTATTGTTTTTTTCCAAAAATGCTGATGCATATTGTCGTTAGCCATGTCTCCATTGCCAACTATAAAACCATCCGATGGGAGTATTGGAGTTTTTAAATTTACATAATAATGAATGATCTTGCCATCCGTATCAAATACCTCTTCAACGCTTACAACGTGGTACTTACTACTTTCAGTAACAGTTGTTTCACCAGTTGTTGTTGATGTAATTTCTTGTGTAAAGCTTACATAAAGCTCGTCGGTAGTAGAATTACCTGAGTTATCCTTTACCTCATTCCACAAAACAAAAGGTGATGTTAATCCCATGGAACGTGGAACGGCTGTAGTTGGGGTAGTATTATAATCTGCAGACCAGTGCACTGCTTTTAAACTAAAACCTTTTCTACCTACATCAGGAGCGTTTCTACCCGAAGCGAAAGTGCATGGAAAACTCGTTGATCCCCCATACATATTACAAGAATCAGGCTGTCTTGAGCTGTCAGTATTTGACCTAATTAACCTTTCAAAAGTGGTTTTTATATATTCAGGTGCTTCGTTTTCTATTGCAACTATTTTATATCTAGCATCTTCTAAAATCAAGCTATCGCTATCAATACCTTTTTTTAAGATAATATACGTATCTTCATCTACTTTATTTCTATCTACAGATGGAAACGAAACCCATATATTACCATCATCAGCATCATAAACTCTATCAACAGGCATGTTGTAATACTCATTAGAAGTTTCTTTAACGTAAAATCTATAATAATCAGCCCAATGAGGAGATGCGCCTATGTCTGCTAATAAATAACTACTATCTAAAGACTTAGATTTAGGTACTGTCAAAGAACTACCAGGTGATGTTATAACAGGAGTCTCTCTACCATACTTGTCACCCCAAACCACGCCAACATCATAAGTCCTAAGTGATTTTATAGATTGTTTTCCAGTAAAATCCTCGGAATCAACAATTCTACTCGCTAAAGTCGTTGTAATACTTGGCTGTAATATTGTTGAGCTGCCTAGGGCTTGCGTTATATCGTAACCCTGCAAGTAATTACCATAAACAAGTCTATTACCCGTAACCTCTTGTGCTTTAGCTGTTCTAGGAACATTATCCCAAGATCTTAAAGTTTGGGATGTAGGTAGCGCAGTAAAAACACTTTCGGTAGAAACCTCATAAGATGACGTGTTCCAATTATTAGTTGAATCATTACGAGCCACACTATCTAGCAAGTAAACCGTAGGGGAAGTCTCGTTTTTATAAAGAATATCTACTTGTACAACATCTTTGGGTGTATCATTAGAAACAAAATCTTTAATAATCAAAGACTTCACTCTATTTGTCATTCCTATATTGTAAGCCTCAATCGGTGCGTAATCAAAGTTACCTGGAATAAAAGCTACTTCAGAAAAAGGTCCAAACGAAGAGTATTCGTTATCTACGTATTTGTATCTATATGCAAATCTTGGAAATTTACGCTCAAACAAGTTATCGCCTTCTTCCAACTCAACATACCAATCTAGTTCATTTAATTTTGATTCATCAGCTACAGTTAGTATTCTAACTTGATATGCTGTTTCATCTCCTGTTACGCTTATAACGCTGAGTGGAACATCAAAAGGACCGGGTTCTTTCTGTACCACCTCTAACCTTAAGTGGTAGTCGCTAGGTAGATCAAACTCAGCACCAACCTCTATAGCTTGAATACGCAAAATATCTCCACTTTCAAAGTTAGGGTGTTCTCCGTTAACAGAACCTATCACAACCCATCTAGTATCACCCTCTTCAACCCCGGTAAAAGGAATAGTCGGTGTGTACGTATTTGAAGTTGTGTCGTAGGCTTGATTAAATAACACAACGTCTACCCCACCTAATATACCTTCTCTTATTTGGCTGGTCATTTCTAAAGTTGGTGGACCCAACGGTGCTTTACGTATAACTGTAACGTGTTTCTCACGTATAGGACCTTCGTTTATTCCATCAACATATAAATCAGTATGAGTTGCCCCAGCCACGTTGGTTCCTTGTATGCTTCGGTTTATATTTATTTTTTTAGGTTCTGTTCCTTGTAGCTTGTTGTTAGCATCGTGATAACCATCGGTCCAAAAAAGCATGTCATCAACAATATTTATACCTGTTATGAGGTTTCCGTGATTAAAGTTTAAAACTCTTGGACCTTCCCATATTAGCGATGTATACGTATCTAAGCCAAGATTTAAAGTCGTATCTAAGTTTGCAAATATTTCATCACCGATTGTAAACGTACCACCCGTGACCCAGTAACTTATCCCAGTGTTAACAAACGGTGCGGCAACCAAACCGCAATCACTCAAGCATGACCCAGGATTACTAGGATCTGGGGTTGCTATTTGTATCGCGTTACCACTAGTTGAGGTGCTCCCAACTGCACAAACACAATAAGTTGCCGCATATCCACCACTAAACATGTTAATAGAGATACTATCTCCAATAATAAAATTATTTACATCATAACCACCCGGATCAGGAGGGATAGGAATATCAATCCACCCACTTGGCGCGCTAACAACAGTTGGAGGTAAAGTTATAGTTCCAGTTGCTCCCATAGGATTTCCAAGAAATTGACTAGTCATACTCGAACCACCGCTTGTACTACTCCCAGTAATACTATCTATCAGTCCACTTGCACTAAAAACAAGACCAGTAGCTAGATTTCCCGAAACATCAAGAATGTTCGAATCTAAAGTAATTCCCACCATGTTCTGATTTTGACCACTCGCGAATTCTACACTAACGTTTTGAGCGTTAGTTATGGTAAACGTTTGCTCGTCAACCGTGCCAGCAAATAAAGTGATGTTTCCACCTATCCAATCAGCTGGAGTAACACTACTACAACCGCTTAGATATAACTTGTTAGTTGTAAAATAACTCCATCCTCCCGAAAAAAGAGCCCCTCCTAAAAGATTCATTCCAGTACAATTACACATAGGGCTTGCTCCTGCCATACAGAACGGAGCTGACATAGTTGATGCAGTTGTCGTTGGTACTAACTCCCACTCTAAATTATAAGTTTCGCCAGAATCAAAACTTATCACCGTTGCGGTGTTAGAGGTGTCTCCACTCGCAGTAATACCAGTAACCGTATAACCATAATCTAATTGATCAATTAAACTTCCTGTGATATTTAAAGCGTTTACATCTGAAGTTTCAAGATTAACAGTAGAAAAACCATACGTATCCACAAACACAGGCTCGCAACCAGTGATATTACTTGGATTTGTACGCATAATAATATCCTTCACGGTAGTCACAGTGGTCCAATCTGTAACCGTACTATCGTTGTTGCCAGAAATTAACCAGTATAAGCTGTCGTTTTTTTCATCAGAAACAGAGCCAACAGTTGTTGATCCACTAGGAATTGGATTATCCCAAACAACGTTAGTGTAATCACACCCAAAATTATTACCCAATATATTTTGAATAGTACCAACTTCAGATCCCTCTGAAGTCTGTACTTGTATATTCATAGCGTCTCTATATTCTCCGTTTGGAACAAGTCTCTCGTTGAGATCCTTATTCATTTTACCACCCGTAAAATTATGCTTAATATCTGGCATGTACTAGTGTTTTATTTGTTTCGATTTACCTCTTAAAATTTGAGTAATTTCTTCTAACTTAATATTTGATAATCTTAATTTTGCTTTTCTAATCTCTGCAAATCTTTCTTTCTTAAATCTATTTACTTGATATTCTGGAACATTAGCCCTACTAGCTAAAACCGCATGAGCAATCCATTTATACATAGCTTCCTCTGCAAACTTATGAACTTGCATTTCCCCATTTGTACCAAGACTATCGCTTATATAATCTAAGATCACAGTTTTTCCACTAATATTAGAGCTAAAGTGGATTTTTCCTGTTTTACAATCTATATAAAAAGAGCCGTTAGCTTGAGCGTGTTGAGGGTCTAAACCATATCTATTACCATTTATTTTCCAGTAAGTGTCATCTTGGTAATCATCTTGATTTTCTGAAGGTGTTCCTGATTTGTAGTTTGCCCAAGTGTCTGAGTCTACAAGAGGTTTACTAAAAGTAATTCCCGAGCTTAAACTTGTTGGAACTGGAACCGCACCAGTAGATTGCGACATTGTTATATATTTTCCACTAACACCCGTCACAGTAGTTCCAGGCGGCCAAGCAGAATAATTAATAGAACCACTATTACCCTCAATATTCATACCAACTTCAATACCCGCTGAGTCCGACGCGTTGTCAAGAGTTATAACGTTCTCAAACATAACCCATGGTGCGTTTGTAATACTAGGAGTTGTCACACTAGTGTATTCAAACTTTAAACTTCCACTTGCATTTGAAATATTTAATGTTTCTGTTATAGGAAAAGTTGTAGTTGGCAGTTCAACAGATGCTATAAAAGGATTTACATATATAGTAAACTCGTCCCAAGTACCTAAAGTTAAAGTAGTAACACCACCTACAGTTGTATTACCATGAACTGGCCAGCTACCGATAAGAGGTCCACTTACAGTATCTCCAACTTGAATCTGCGGGTAGTAGCCATCAAGAGTAATATCACCCGTAGCGTTCACAGTACTTTGCACTTCTAGTTTAAAATCACCATCAGAGTTTTGTGCAGGATTCGTGGGATTAGACGTTTTACTTGTTGGGTATAATAAGTGTTTTATACCAGCGGAATCTACCCAACTAACCTTTGTGTAGTTAACGTAATCCTGTGGTAAAACCATTTGAAGTGAAGCTGGTACTGTAATTTCTTGTGCTTTGCAAGATTTGAATGTATCAAAAGATAATTCTGCTAATGCTCTTTGAGCGTGAAAAGCTACATCAGTTCTTTTAACTTTAGATATTATTTTATCTTCACCAACATAAGCTACAATAAACTGGTTTATAATATCTGCTAAACTAGTAAATTGATAGTTTCCAAATCCACTTTCGTCATCGTAGTATTGCTGTGCGGTTACATCGTCTAATAATCCCATTTATTTATTGTTTTTCTTGTTGTGTTTGTAGCTGCTCTAATCCTTGCCCTCCTTTTGCAATATCATCTCTTTTCATAGCTAGACCAGCAAACTTTAATATTTTATAAACCAACTCACTTTCTTCTGAAGCGTGTAGTTGAAAATTTGTTGAGTTTGAAGGATCCCACATGGCTTTTCCAAGTACAACAACATAACCCCAACTAGGTTTTGTTGGTTTAGCTACGTAGGTACAAGTTGCTGAAAGAAGGGTTGTTGGGTACATTTGCACTGTTAGCTCTCCGGTTCTCACATACACAGGACGCGTGTTACTTGGTTTGGTAAGTGGAGATTGATTTATATATAAGAATTCATTTTGTTGTACTTCTTCTACCTCGATGCCATTATATGTAGCCACCACACCCAATCTATAAAGGCCCCAAGCTGCGCTTATATTTACACCTGATATAGTTCCTGTTCTTTCAAATATAGCTATTTTTTCGTTTATATTGTGTATAATATCACTGTACTCACTTGAGTTTCCAGGAACTCTAGAGAATTGATTTAAGTCGTAAAAATATTGTTCAAATATTTCTTTTTGAGCTTGGTCAGCAAACATATTAAATTCTTGAGGCGTGATGTATCCTCTTTGTTCTTTGTTAGCGAACATTAAAACCTTTTGATATACCGTGTCTATACTAACCATAATTTCTTTTATTTATTATAAGGAAATAATCTATTTAAAGTGTCTTTTCGCTTTCCACACCCACAGTCTTTTTTAACAACTTTACTAACTGTATCCACAACCTTTTTTATTCCCGTTGCTTTTGTAATTTTTTCTATTGAGTCTCCTAAACCCTTTGATTTTTTTGTCATAAAATTAAATTTTAATAAATGGTCACCCCGAAGGGCAACCATATTATTTTGTTGTTAATTTAATCTTTTCTCTATGTTAGAGTAGATTTCCATGCCTTCGTCAGTTTTAAACCAAGCGGCTAAAGCTGAATAAGGGTGTTCGTCAAACGGAACATTCATTAACTTTCTATCATTAGAACCCCATGAAAAAGTTCTTTGATCAGGCGATAGATTTAATATCCCCATTTCAGTCGCTCTAATACCAAAATTTCTAAGAACAACATTTTCATCATTAACTAATTCTAAGAACAAACCTGGGTTTCTCTTAGCATATAATAGTAAATCTCTTTTAAGTTCTTTAGAGCTCATGTTTGATACCTTAGAACCTATTTGTACTCTCATGACAGCTTCAGCTATATCAATGTCTAGATTTTGAGCAGCGTTTAAAGCTTCAATTTCCATTTCTAAATAGTCAATCTCATTAACAGCTTCTTCAACAGGTTTAAACTCTGTAAACAAAGAGCCCCTGTGAGGATGATATAAAGAAAGTAATTGTTGTAATACTGTTTTGTTTTTAGGTACGTTTAACACGCCATTTTCAAAAATAATATGCTCTAACCTTTGATCGCCTTGCATTTCATCAACAAACGGCGTTCTTTGGTTTGAAGTGTATTTTAACTCTCTTTCAAACCCTTTTTCCTCGTCAAAATAGTAAATATCAGTAGCCCTTATACTTTTAGTTAAAGGAGATCTATTGTTGGTTAAAAAATATGTTCTATCTTTTATCTCCCAAGTATCTTTTTTCTTTTTTGGTAATGGTTTTTCCATAACCGGTGTTTGAACTTCTTCGAAGTCTTTTTCTATTAAAGGTTCTACAACCTTTTTTGTTTCTTTTTTCTTTGCCATAATATAATATATAATAAAATTAATAAAAATAAAGGGACTGGGAAATTAATCCCAGTCTCTTTAAAATAATTGTGCTTAGTTTAATAACATGAAGTTATTAGCACCTTGTGTAATTAAACATCTTTCAGATAAATAATTTACTTGCATTGCGTCTAGGTCAGAAGTTTGAGCTCCAACAGATCCAGTAATCCAAGTTTTCATTTTTCTTGATTCAGTTTGAGACGCTCTGTATCTTACGTGTAAGAAAGGACGTTTCATGTTTTTACCTAACTGCTCATCATATACAGAAGATACACCAGCTGGTATAACAACACCTCTAATAGCGTTAACAGTATCGATACTTCCACCTCTAGTAGACTTATCGTTTAAGTATTTCATGTCAGACTTGTAGAAGTCATAAGAACCTCTTCTGAAACCAGAGAAACCTAAGTTTAACGCCATATCTTCTGAGTTGTCAAATACTCCATAAGAAGTACCACCAGCTCCATAAGAATTCATTGAAGCTAACATGTCATCCATCGCCAAAGCTGTTGCTCTGTTTACAAACATCATGTTTTCTTCAATAGCGCCATTTGCATCAAACACTGCCAACATAGCGTCAAACTCAGCTAAATCAGTAGCTGCATTTACACCAGTAACACCAGAAGATTCATGACCTCTTGAAGTAATAGCAGCAAATAAACCTTCAGTACCAACAGAAGTATTATTAACACCTAAACCACCAGTAGCATCGTGAATAGTCGCAGTTGTATCAGCTATTTCAGATTCTAACATTGACATTTCTAAATAATCAGCAAAACGAGCTCTAGTGTCTCCTTCAGCTTTTAAATACCACATGTAACCTGATTGTCCGTCTTCACCAGAAGTTTCGATCCATCCAATTGAAGCTGTGTCAGATCCAGAAACAATGTAAGTATCTTTAAGGATAATTGGCTTGTTTTCAAAAGATTTGAATTGAGGCTCATTAGCTAAATTTTGTCCATCAACTCCTTTTGAGAATTCAGAACCATAAACATATAAACTAATCGCATCAGAATCTGCAAATACCGAACCAGTGCTTAAAGCAGCCTGTGAATAAGGTAAACATGTAATTCTATCGTGTGTACCAGCAGAAGTACCTCTAGCCGCTACAGAAACGTAACATTTAAGAGTTTTTGTTGCCGAAGATAATACCACAGTATCACCAACTCTAATACCATGAGTTACAGTTTGTGCTAAACCATCAATATCAGTATCGATTTCTACTAAACCAGAAGAAGCAGTAATAACTGTTCCTTTGTAAGATAAGTGTAACCTACCTTGTTCAGACCATACAACTCTATCAGAGCTCATAGCCTCTTCAGCACCTACTTGAGCAAGAAACCCAGCTACGGTTCTTTTTCCGTAAACCTCAGCTTCTTTCTCCATAAGTTCTGGTAAATACTGTTGAGCCCAATCGTTGTTCCCAGCAGTAAAGTCTAAATAATTTGTTACTAAAGTAGCTTGCTGTGCAGCAGGACGTACTTGAGTATAACTTGTAATTGCCATTTTAAATTTGTTTTAAATTGTTATTTGTTTTTGTTTTTAATTTTAAACTTAAAATCAGAAGAATTATCACCTAGCACTTTGAACTTCATACCACCTGCTTCAATTTTCCCATGACTTTGTCTCGGGTTCATATCTACGTTTTTGGCTTTAGCAATGCTATTTTTCATAGCATCAGCTTTTCCTTGTTCGTAAAAGTGTTTTGCAACAGCATCTGCGTTCATCGCTGTGTATAAAGATTTATGATAGCCCTTGGCGTCTGTTAAAGCAGAGTTTTTATCCAAAAACTTTTTGGTAAAATTGCTTATGTCGCTCTGAGTATTTTTAATCTCTTCAGCATTGTTTACATTAAACCTGTATTTCTTGTCACCGACGTTGTATTCAAAACCTTTGAACTTGTCGTTGAAAACTTGTTCAGTTTTCTGCGTAAAAATATCAGAGTTCTTTTTAACTGTTTTTTGAGTTGCTTCTGACTCCTTGTTGTACCTATTAAAAAAATCAACTGCTTTTTGTTGCTCACCCGTAAGTTTGCTTCCAGCTTTGATCTCTTCATAGTATCTAGACTTTTGCCCGTCTAGGTGGCTTTTAGCGCTGGCAACTTGCTCTTTAAGCGCTAATTTTTTTCTACGTATATCTCTATCGTCGTCTACATCTTCGTCGTAAGAGAATGTGTCTTCCATAAGGAAGTTAATTTCTTCATTGTTTAAATGAGGTTTTGTTTGCCTGTAGTATTCGTATAATAGATTTTGATCATCTAATTTACTGTAATCTTGATTAAGCTTAACATAATCATTTAAATCCCCTCCAGTTTCTTCCATAAAGTCCATTAACTTTTGGATATTTTCTGGTAAAGGTTTTCCAGTAGCCTCAGCTTCTGCTATAGCTTCTTCAACCTGTTCTTCAACCTCTTCAACTTCTTCTTCAGTAATTTCTTCTAATACTGGAGTTTCTTGTGTTTCAGTTTCTGGCTGTGCTTCTGTTTCTTCAGTAACCTCTGTCACCGCTTCTACTTCT